>Ga0208766_1000412_pt1 | contig 23666 bp, 14 predicted proteins | sample ETN01SmetaG_3_FD_185792 | JGI IMG/M metagenome (GOLD analysis project Ga0208766, IMG submission 185792) | Marine microbial and viral communities from oxygen minimum zone, Eastern Pacific Ocean - ETNP2014F12-01SV263 (SPAdes) (version 2) | ecosystem: Environmental > Aquatic > Marine > Oceanic ... | reverse complement strand
TTGATATAAATGTTTTTAAGTTTTTTTAACAGGAATAATCTTATATTTTACTTCTTTTTATTAATATCTTTTAGTGAGTCGATTTCACAAATAGATCCAACTCAATTGCTAGAGGAGAGATTCCTTGGAATATATTATCAAGGTCTATATCCTAATGTAATTCAGTCTCTAGTGACTATGGATAATGTAGAAATGAATTCTAATCAAATAGAGAGAATTAATTTTTATAAAAATTCTTCAGCTCTAAGATTAAATGAAATTTCTGCAGAAAAAATGACAGAAAATTTTCAATACAATTATCCTGAGAGTCATTTTCATGAAAGAGTCTACTTTGATGTTGCTAACTATTATTTTGAAAATGAAAAGTATTCCTATGCATACAAGTGGTTTTTAAAAGCTGATAGATCGAAAATTCCTAAGCAATCATTAGCAAAGTATTATTTTAACAAGGGCTACACTTTTTTCCTTAAGAAAAAGTATAATGAAGCAAAAGAGTTATTTGAAAATGTAAAAAATGACCCTAAATATGAATCTGATGCTCATTATTATCTTGGCTATATTTCTTATCAATTAGAAGATTATGAAAGTGTTTCAGATTCTTTCACAAGAGTTACAAAAAGAAATCAGCAAGAAGACTTATCATATTTTCAAGTTGAAATGAATTTTAAACTAGGGCGATTTCAAAAAGCAATTGAATTAGGTTTGGAAGAGTTAAAAAAAACAGACAGAAATCTCTTTTCTCAGATTTCAAAAATAGTTGGGGAAAGCTATTTTAATCTTGGGAAATATCAAGAGTCCGTAAAATATCTTAAAAATTATAATGGAGAAGGAGATAATTGGACAAACATGGACTATTATCAGTTAGGATATGCTTATTATAGTTCTCAAGATTATTCAAATGCAATTAAAAACTTTAATAAAATTATTGGCAAAAAAGATGAACTTTCACAAAATGCATATTTTTATTTAGCCGAATGTTATCTTAATAAAGGCCAAAAATCAGCTTCTTTAAATGCATACAAGAGTGCTTTTGAAATTGATTTTAATCCTCAAATTTCAAAAAATTCATTACTTAATTATGCTCGTCTTAGTTATGAAATTGGAAATCCATATGAAAAAGTGCCTAGTGTATTGACATATTATCTTTCAAAATACCCAGGGAGTTTAGAAGAGAAAGAAATAACCAAATTACTAATAAACTCATATACAAAATCAGGAAATTATGACAGTGCTTTAAATATTTTGAATTCTGGATCATACAAAGATGAAGATTTATTTCAAAAAGTAACTTTTTTAAAGGGGGTTGAATTTTACAATTCAGGCTCATATGAAAAGGCTTACGAGTTTTTTGACAATTCCATAAACTATCCTAATAACAATAGAATTCTTGCTCAAAGTTACTTTTGGAAAGCTCAGTCAGCATATGAATTAAAAGAGTTTAATAGCGCCATTGAAAGTTTTCTAAAATTTCAAAAATTTAATACAGGGGCTTTTTTTGAGGAGTCTTTGTTGTTTGATTATCATTTAGCATATTCATTTTTCAAATTAGATAGATATGATGAGGCAATTTTAAATTTTAAGAAAACATTAAACAAAAAACAGCTTATTTCTAAAAAAATAATGAATGACAGCTATCTAAGGATTGGAGACGCATACTTTCTGTTAAGTGATTATTTACCAGCTATTGATTATTACGATAAATCAATAATAGTTAGTCCAGAAAGCTCAGAGTATGCTTTATTTCAGAAAGCAATGAGTTATGGTTATTTAGATAGCAATAAAGAAAAGAATGAAGCTCTTATGAAGCTTGTTTCTATGAAATCTGGTTCTTATTTGGTAGATGACTCTTTATATGAATTAGGAAATTATTTTTCAACAATAGGACTTTATGATCTAGCAATTAAGAATTATGATAAGCTAATAGATGATCATAAAAACAGTAAACTTTTTTTAAGAACAAAATTAAATAAGGGTTTAGCTCTTTATAATATGGGGGAAATTAAAGCCTCTGATTCCCTTTTACGAAATCTGGTAATTGATTTAAAAGATAATCCGATAACTCTTCAGGCTTTAAAAACTCTTAAAGAAATAGCAGTTGATCTAGATAACCTTTCTGAATTTACCACATGGGTCAGAACTTTTGATTTTAAAACTTTTAGTGATAATGAGCTTGAAAAATCAGCTTTTGAAGTAGCTGAAAATTATTTTTTGCAAGGCGAAAGAAAAAGAGCTGAAAAGGCAATTAATTTGTATTTACAAAGCTATCCAAATGGAAGATATTCAATTATTTCAATGTTTTACCTGGCTGAAATTTATTTTTTTCAAGAAAAGTGGGATTTAGCATTAAAATCTTATTTAAAGATTATTGATCTTTCAATTAATGATTATACTGAAAGAGCTATAGTTCGTTCAACTCGAATTCTTTTTAATGAAAACAAATTAAAAAAAGCTGTCCCGCTTTGGGAAAAATTAGAAAAAATAGCCTCTTATCCAGAGAACAAGAGATACGCTCAATTTAATTTAATGCGAACCTATTTTAATTGGTCTGAATTTGATAAAGCTATAGCTAAAGCAGATATAGTATTAAGTTATGATAATCTAGAACCAAAAGTAATGTGGGACGCCAGATATTTTTTAGCCAAATCATATCTTGGCAAAAAAGACACTTTAAGTGCTAAAAATATTTTTTTAATAATAGAAGATTCTCCCATTGACTCTCTAGCTGCAGAAGCCTATTACTTCAAAGCGCAATGGAAACATAAAGGCAAGGCTTACAGTGAATCTAATGAGATAATATCAATTATATCTGAAAAGTTTAATGATCAACCCCTTTGGGCTGCAAAAAGCCTTTTTTTAATGGCTAAAAATTTTCATATGCAAAATGATATTTTTCAAGCAACTTATATATTGGAGTCATTGTTAGAGAATTTTGTTCAGTTTCCTATAATTACTTCTGAAGCTAAAAAATATCTATTGATGATAGAAAAAAATAAAACCAAAAAAAATGATGTTGATGAGAAAAATTAGATTAAACATTTCTTTAGCTATACTTTTCACGTTACTTCATTATAGTGTTTACCTTCAGGTGAAAGAAAAAGATAGTATTGAAACCCAGGAGATAACAGTTGTTAAGTCAAATAAGCCGATTATAAGTAATGTTTTTAAGATAAGATCAAATCCAATAATATCTGATTCTTTATTGGAGGAGAAGTTTTATGTAAAATACGATCATATTTCGGCTCCAGTTGTATCAACTTTTATTCCAAATAAAGCAAGTCCCTTAAGGCTTCAAAAGCAAGAATCTTCTTTTCTTTACAACAGTTATTTTTCATGGGGATATGGAAATCAATCTCAGGCTTTGATTGATTTTGCTTCCATGATCTCAATTGATCGTAATCAATCTATGGGGATTGATTTTACTTTCTCTTCCCTGGGCAATCAAGATAATAAAATATTAAAGAGCCAACAGAATTATTTTGCAGCTTCTTTTTTGCATTTATTCAAGTCAAACGATTACAGAGTAGAATCTTCATTTAAATTTGATAGAAGGCACATAAACTTTTACGGGCTTTATCCAGATTATGATTGGACAAATATACCCAGCTTTAGACCATCATTGATTGATCCAGAGCAGAATTTAAATTATTTAAAAATCAATTCAAATTGGGAGTGGTTCAATAGCATTGTTAAAAAAATCGATTTTAATACAGTGCTTACAATTGATTATTTCGATAACACAGAGCAATTAATAAATTTTGATTCTGAATTTAGGCTACCAGTTTTTGATTTTTATCTGGAATTAAAGCCAAATTTCAAGTATGTTAACACAAATTTTGTTAGTTCTTTTAGGGAAAATGTTCCTCTATCTAACCAAACTAGTTTATTAAACTTGGACTTTCAAATTGTTAATCTTGGAGAAAAAACGAATTTTAAGTTTGGGACAAAAGTTTTTTATTTACTTGGAGACTCAATTGAAAAAACAAACATTTATTTTTTTCCAAAGGTTAAATTTTTATACAAACCCTCATCTTCTAGTTTATCATCTTTTTTAGAATTTGATGGAGATTTTAATCTAAATAGTTTCACTTTTTTTTCAAGAATAAATCCTTATGTTTTTCCGTCTTTAAAACTAAGACCAACTAATATTCCTTACAGAGGCAGAGTAGGTATAAAAAATTCTCTTAGTTCAGGTTTGGAATTTTTTCTTGCAGGAATTTATTCTAGATCTGAAAGCCATCCTATGTTTAAAAGATTACCCTATGTTGTTTCTAATAATGATCTATCATATAATATGGCGACTTCTTATGAAGTTGTTTACGACAGATTAGATCAGTTAGGTTTTGAAACTGGCTTTTTAATGAGGTTAAATGAGCACAACAAATTTTCAATAAACACAAAATATGTTAACCTCCTATCGTTTAATGAAATATCTGCTTGGAACTTACCGTCTTTAACAATTGATTTTGAGGCTAATTTTAGATTTTTTAATAAGATATATCTTCAAACAAATGGGAAATATATTGGCAGAAGAGATAGCGCATATCACCCAGTTTTCTTAAATGCAGAATTTTTTGATTCAAAACCTGAAAGTAAATCTTTAGATGCATTTCTTTATTTTTCATCTAGATTACTTTATCAAACTAAATCAAACTGGGCCTTTTTCTTTGAATTTAAAAATAATTTTGGAAACAATTATTCTAGGTGGGCATTCTATCAAGATTATAATAATAATTTTCTCCTGGGACTTCGATATAAGTTTGATATAATTCTTTAAAAGCGGTTTTTTTAAATTTGTTGTCTTTTATAAAATATTTTTAAATTTTTTTGAATTAAATTCGTCATCTATTTGATTCTAATGAGAAAGACAATAATATTACTATTTATAATAATTTTTTCTTTAGCATGTGAGAAAAAGGTTGATCTAATTGTTCATAATGCAAAGGTTTATACCTCAGATGATAATTATAACGATATAACATCTTTTGTAGTAGATGAAGGAAGATTTATAGAGGTTGGCGGTGAAGAGCTAATTGAGAAGTATAAATCTGTTAGTGTTGTAAATGCTAGAGGACTGCCTATTTTTCCTGGTTTTATTGATTCTCATTGCCATCTTTTGAGTCTTGGACTAAAACAATTTGAAGTTGATTTAAAAGGCACAAGGAGCTTTGAAGAGATTATTATTAAATTAAAAAACTATTCTTCAAATAAGAAGCTCTCAGTTTTAAGAGGCGCGGGTTGGGATCAAAATGATTGGGATATAAAAGATCTTCCAAATAAAGATAGTTTGGATATTTTATTCCCAAATATACCTGTTGTTTTATCTCGAATAGATGGCCACGCTATGTTAGTTAACCAGAAGGCGCTTGATATGGCTGGAATTACAATTAAAACAAAATCTACCGGAGGTGAAATTTTAAGAAGAAATGATAAATTAACGGGTCTGATTATTGATAAGCCAATGGAATTAATTGAAGGGATAATTCCTAGATATACTAAAGACGAAAAAATCAAGGCTTTAAAAACTGCTCAAAAAATTTGTTTTGAAAATGGAATTACTACTGTTGATGAAGCAGGTCTTTTAAAATCAGATATTCTATTAATTGACAGTTTACAAAAAAATAAGCTTTTTGATTTAAGAGTTTATGCTATGGTAGCCAATGAAAAAAAGTCACTTGAATATTTCTTTAAAAATGGACCTATGCGAAATGATCGTTTAAATGTAAATTCAATAAAGGTATATGCCGATGGCGCCTTAGGGTCAAGAGGTGCTGCTCTAAAAAATTCGTATAGCGATAAAAAGAATCATAATGGATCCATTATTGTTTCAACGGATTCTATCAAAAAACTTGCAATTAAAGCCTTGAATCATGGTTTTCAAATGAATACTCACGCAATAGGGGACTATGCAAATTCAGAGGTACTAAAAATTTACAACAATATTCTTTCTAATGAATCTGATCCAAGGTGGAGAATTGAGCATGCTCAGGTTATATCTGATGAGGACTTTGCTAATTTTAATGAAAAAATAATTCCTTCAGTACAACCTTTACACGCCACTAGTGACATGTACTGGGCCGAGGAAAGACTTGGAGAGCTTCGTATTAAAGGAGCTTATGCATACAAGGATCTTTTAGATTGGTCTGGTAGATTAGCATTAGGAACTGATTTTCCTGTAGAAGAAGTTAGTCCTATAAACACCTTCTATGCTGCAGTATCTAGAAAAGATTTAAATCAATATCCTGCAGATGGCTATCAATATGAAAATGCATTAAGCAGACGTGAAGCGCTTTTAGGAATGACAATCTGGGGCGCCTATGCTAATTTTGAGGATAGCCTTAAGGGTAGTATATCTCCAGGAAAGTATGCTGACTTTGTTATACTCGACAGGGATATAATGGAAATAGATACCGATAGAATTCTATCAGCACGAGTTGTTGCTACTATTTTAAATGGTGAAATTGTATACAGCACTAGATTTAATAATTGATTTTATTTTTTATAAGTTTAATTATTAAACAAAAGGACAATTTTCTTCATATTTAGATTAGTTTTTAAAACTAATTACAAATATTTTATTTATAAATTAAATTAAAATATATTTTTTATTTTAATAAATAAATACTTAAGATATATTTGCATAAAATTTTAAACTCATGTGCGGCATTGTTTGTGTCTTTGATTTTAATAGAAACTTGAAACCTAACAGAACAACTGTTCTTGGGATGTCAAAGAAGTTACGTCACCGCGGGCCAGACTGGAATGGCATATACACATCTAAAAATGCCATTTTAGCGCATGAGCGACTGGCAATTGTTGACCCTACTTCAGGAAAACAGCCTCTATATGGAGGTGAAGGTGAACTAGTTCTTGCAGCAAATGGTGAAATTTATAACCATCTTGAATTAAGAAAGCAATTTAAAAATGATTATGAATTTAAAACCAGTTCTGATTGTGAAATAATCCTTGCTATGTATGAAAAAAAAGGAGTTGATTTTTTGGATGAGTTAAATGGGATTTTTGGTTTTGCAATTTATGATAATAAGAAAAATGAATTTTTTATCGCAAGAGACCATATTGGAATTATACCACTTTATATCGGTTGGGATTCAAATGAAACTTTATATGTTGCTTCAGAATTAAAAGCAATTGAGGGAACATGCGAAAAAATAGAATCGTTTCCTCCAGGTCATTATTGGCATAGTTCAAATCTAAAACCTGTAAAATGGTACAAAAGAGATTGGATTGATTTTCAAAAGGTAAGTAAAAATGAGACTTCAATAACTGATCTACATGATGCTCTTGCTAGTGCAGTTCATCGTCAATTAATGAGTGACGTTCCCTATGGAGTTCTTCTATCAGGTGGTTTGGATTCATCTATAACATCTGCTCTTGCAAAAAAATTTGCTCCGAAAAGAATTGAGAGTAATGATAAACAAGCTGCATGGTGGCCTCAGCTGCATTCTTTTTCTGTTGGCCTAGAGGGATCTCCTGATCTTTTGGCCTCAAGAAAAGTTGCAGATCATATTGGAACAATTCATCATGAAATAATATTTACAATTCAAGAAGGTCTTGATGCATTGTATGATGTGATTTATCATCTTGAAACATATGATGTAACTACTGTAAGAGCTTCTACGCCAATGTTTCTAATGGCAAGGGCAATTAAGTCTTTGGGGATAAAAATGGTTCTTTCAGGAGAAGGAGCGGATGAAATATTTGGAGGATATTTATATTTTCATAAAGCACCATCAGAAAATGAATTTCATCAAGAAACAGTCAGAAAATTATCTAGTTTGCACTTGTATGACTGTCTAAGAGCCAACAAATCGCTTGCAGCATGGGGAATAGAAGGTAGAGTTCCTTTTTTAGATAAAGAATTTCTTGATGTTGCAATGAGGTTAAATCCTAAAGATAAAATGATAAATTCAAATCGAATGGAAAAGTGGGTACTGAGAAAAGCTTTTGAAAAATATTTACCTAAAGAAATTGTTTGGAGACAGAAGGAACAATTTTCAGATGGCGTAGGATATAGCTGGATCAATCAACTAAAAAAATTAGTTGATAAAAAAGTGTCTGATCAAGAAATGAACAAATCTTCTTCAAGATTTCCTCTTCAATCACCTAAAACGAAAGAAGAATATTTTTACAGGTCTATTTTTGAAAGTCATTTTTCAAGTGATTCAGCCGCATTAACTGTTCCATCGTTACCTTCTATTGCATGTAGTTCTCCAAAAGCACTGGAATGGGATGAAAGTTTTAAGGATAAAAACGAACCTAGCGGTCGAGCAATTCTAAATGTTCATGAAGACGCATATAAATAAAAATTTCAACTAATAAATTCTTCAATTTTTTCTTCACATTTTGTGTTGATAACTTAATCTTGGCTTCAATGCTTTTAGGGCTTTAACAGCAGTTGATTGACTATATTTGTGTAGAGCAAATAAAGTATAAAATCACAAAAAATTTTATGGCAAAAAATATAACCAATTCACAATATTCTGAAGATAATATTCTGGCACTAGAGGGAATGGAACATGTCCGCATGCGGCCATCTATGTATATTGGTGATGTGGGGATGAGAGGTCTCCATCATTTAGTTAATGAGGTTGTTGATAATTCAATTGATGAGGCTCTTGTTGGTTTTTGTAATAATATAACCGTTACAATCAACGAAGATAATTCTGTAACCACCGAAGATGATGGCAGAGGCATTCCAGTAGGTATGCACAAGAAAGAAGGTGTTTCAGCCCTTGAGGTTGTTATGACTAAGATTGGAGCAGGAGGTAAGTTTGATAAAGATTCTTATAAAGTTTCTGGAGGCCTTCATGGGGTTGGGGTTTCTTGTGTAAATGCTCTTTCTGAGTCTTTAACAGCAACTGTATACAGAGACGGCAAAATATGGGAACAAAAATATCAAAGAGGTGTTCCTGATAGCCCTGTTTCATCTATTGGCAAATCAGAGAAAACAGGAACCGTTGTAACCTTTAAACCCGATCATGAAATTTTCAAAGAGAGCAGAGAATATAACTATGAAACTTTAGCCCAAAGAATGCGGGAGTTGGCTTATTTAAATAAGGGTATAACCATAATCCTTGTTGATAAGCGAAATAAAGACTCAAATGATGAATACGTAAGTGAAAAATTTTATTCAGAGGAAGGTTTAAAAGAATTTGTAAGATTTCTTGACAGGAACAGAGAACCAATCATAGCTGACGTAATATACATGGAAGTTAATAAAAATGAAATCCCTGTTGAAGTCGCTATGGTTTATAATACTTCTTTTAATGAAAACCTCCATTCTTACGTAAATAACATTAATACACATGAGGGAGGGACTCATCTTTCTGGATTTAGACGGGGATTAACTACAACCCTAAAAAAATATGCAGATGCTTCAGGTTTACTTGATAAACTTAAATTTGAAATTTCAGGAGATGATTTTAGAGAAGGACTGACAGCAATTGTTTCTGTTAAAGTAAATGAACCTCAGTTTGAAGGACAAACTAAAACTAAATTAGGAAATAGAGAAGTTACTTCTGCAGTTTCCCAATCAGTCTCTCAAATGTTAGAAAATTATTTAGAAGAGCACCCTAATGATGCAAAAGTTATTGTTCAGAAAGTAATACTTGCTGCGCAAGCAAGACATGCTGCAAGAAAGGCTAGGGAAATGGTTCAAAGAAAAACAGTTATGAGTGGAGGTGGTTTACCTGGTAAATTAGCTGATTGTTCTGAGCAAGATCCTCAATTATGTGAGGTTTTTCTTGTTGAGGGGGATTCGGCAGGAGGTACTGCAAAGCAGGGAAGAGATCCTAAGTTTCAAGCAATACTTCCTTTAAGAGGTAAAATACTTAACGTTGAAAAAGCTATGCAACATAGGGTTTTTGAGAATGAAGAGATTAGAAATATATATACAGCATTAGGAGTTTCTATTGGTACAGAAGAAGATAGCAGAGCTTTGAATTTAGAAAAGTTAAGATATCACAAGATAGTTATTATGTGCGATGCTGATGTTGACGGAAGTCATATTTCAACACTTATATTAACATTTTTCTTCCGCTACATGAGAGAATTGATAGATTCAGGCTATGTTTATATTGCAACACCCCCATTATACCTTGTTAAAAAAGGAAATAAAAAAGATTATGCTTGGTCAGACGAAGAAAGAGATAAATTGATGAAAGAAAATGGTACTGGGTCTAATATTCAAAGATATAAGGGATTAGGTGAAATGAATGCTGAACAATTATGGGAAACAACAATGAACCCAGATAAAAGAACTCTAAAAAGAATAGATATTAACTCATTGAGAGAAGCTGATGATGTTTTTTCAATGCTTATGGGTGATGAAGTTCCACTTAGAAGAGATTTTATTGAGAAAAATGCAATTTATGCGAACATTGACGCATAAATTTTATAACTCTATGTGCAAAAATTCTTTTTAAATTTGTCTGATAAATAAATTAAATGAAAGTAACTGTCATTGGTGCTGGAAATGTGGGTAGTTCATGTGTTGAATATATCGCTATCAAGTCTATTGCCAGTGATATTGTTCTTTTGGACATCAAAAAAGGTCTTGCTGAGGGAAAAGCATTAGACTTGATGCAAACATCTACAACATTAGGATTTAATTCCAGAATTTTAGGAGTAACAAATGATTATAAAGCTACTTCAAATAGTGATGTTGTAGTCATTACATCTGGAGTTCCTAGAAAACCAGGCATGACAAGGGAGGAACTCATCGGAATTAATGCTGGAATTGTTGAATCTGTAGTATCAGGTGTTTTAACAAATTCCCCAAATGCAATTATTGTTATGGTTTCAAATCCCATGGACACGATGACTTATTTAACTCTAAAACTTTCAAAGCTTTCTAAAAATAAAGTTATAGGAATGGGCGGCGCATTAGACAGTTCAAGATTTAAGACATATTTGTCAATTGCTTTAAATAAACCTGCTAATCAAATTGAAGGCATGGTAATTGGAGGTCATGGAGATACTACCATGATTCCATTGACAAGATTGGCCACTTACAATGGCATCCCAGTTTCACATTTTCTCTCTGAAAAAGAATTAGATAAAATTTCATCAGACACAATGGTTGGTGGTGCAACATTAACTAAACTACTTGGAACGTCAGCTTGGTATGCTCCTGGCGCCTCAGTTTCTTATCTAGTAGATAGTATTTTAAATAATCGACATTTGCTTATTCCTTGTTCAGTTTTACTCGAAGGCGAGTATGATCAAAAAGATATTTGTATGGGAGTGCCTTGTATTATTAGTAAAAATGGTGTTGAAAGTATTTTAGATTTAAAACTTAATCCTGATGAGATAAAAAAGTTTCAAAATAGTTCTGCTTCAGTTCGAAGTATGAATGATGCTTTAAAGGATATATAATTAGTGCTTTATTTATTTTAATATATTTTATATAAGTTGTTAAATATTTTCTTAAGCTTTATATTTGCTGCTTGATTTTTATAAATAAATAAAATGCAGAATAATTCCTTGGTTAGAACATTCGCAATTCTTTTTTGTTTTGTTAGTGTTTATCAACTTTCATTTACTTTTATATCCTCCTACCAAGAGAATAAAGCTACAGAATATGCGACCAATTTAATTTCAGAGGATAGTCCTGATTATATAGAATTAAGAGAAATTGCAAAAATTAATTATCTTGATTCCATAGGGCAAATTCCAATATCTTTTTTCACATCATATGATGATGCAAAAACAAAAGAGTTAAATAGAGGTCTTGATCTTGAGGGAGGTATTAATGTAATTCTTCAAATATCTGTCAAAGATGTTTTAAAAGGTCTTTCTGAAAATTCTAAGGATACTTCCTTTAATCAAGCATTAGAAAATGCTGATGAGCTCCAAAAACAAACTAATGACCCTTATATTGAATCTTTTTTTCTCGCATTTGAATCATTATCAAATAATTTGAAATTAGCTTCACCGTCTATTTTTGCTAACAGAACTTTAAGTGATGAAATTAATTTTGAAATGCAGAATGAAGAAGTCAAATCTATTTTGGCTAAGAAAGTTGATGAGTCAATTGTCTCAGCATTTGAAGTTTTGCGAAAAAGAATTGATAAGTTTGGAGTAACTCAACCAAATATCCAAAGATTAGGAAATTCTGGAAGGATACTTGTGGAACTACCAGGAGCTAAGGATGTCGAAAGAATTAAAAACTTACTTCAAAGTACTGCTCAATTAGAATTTTGGGAAACATTTAAAAATGTTGAACTGATAGGTTTTTTAGTTAAAGCGGATGAATATCTTAGATCTGTTCAGAGCAAAGAACAAGAAGATTTAAAAAAAACTTCAATTGATGATCTTTTAGCAGATGTTGAAGCTCAAGATTCTACAATTATCTCATCCAGTCCTATCCTTGATTTAGTTAAAGGTTATGGTTTTGAAGGAGGACCTGTGATAGCAAACTTTTCAATTAAAGATAAAGAAAAAGTAATTGGTTATTTGGATAATCCTGAAGTCAGAAAATTGTTACCTAGGCAATATAGATATATTCGCTTTATATGGGGTAAGCAAGATGAAGAAACAAATACAGTAGGGCTCTATGCACTAAGTTCAAATAGGGAAAATTTACCACCACTTAGCGGAGGAGTAGTTGTTGATGCTTTACAAACATATGATGCTCTTGGAAATCCTGCTGTTTCGATGCAAATGAACACAAAAGGAGCAAGGACATGGGAAAATATGACTGGAAAAGCATTTAAAGAAGCTACAAATATTGCAATTGTTTTAGATGATATAGTTTATTCTGCTCCAGGAGTTTCTAATGGAGCTATTTCGGGTGGTCGATCTGAAATTACTGGAGATTTTTCATTAAATGAATCAATAGATTTAGCCAATGTCCTCAGGGCAGGTAAGCTTCCCGCATCTGCAGAAATTATTCAGTCAGAAATAGTTGGTCCATCTCTTGGTAGAGAAGCTATTGAAAGTGGATTGTATTCTTTTATCATCGCTCTGATTATAGTTTTGATATGGATGATTTTTTATTATGGGTCATCTGGAATTTTTGCTGATTTTGCATTAATATTGAATCTGCTTCTTATTTTTGGAGTCCTTGCTGGTTTGGGAGCAGTTCTGACGCTACCAGGAATTGCTGGTATTGTCTTAACAATTGGTATCTCTGTTGACGCGAATGTTCTAATTTTTGAAAGGATAAAAGAAGAAATGAAAAAGGGTAAGGGGGTTAGAAAAGCAATAGCAGATGGATTTAATAATGCACTTTCGTCAATTTTAGATGCTAATATTACAACAGGATTAACAGCGCTAATTCTTTTTGTTTTTGGAACTGGACCAATTAAAGGTTTTGCCACCACTCTTTTAATAGGTATTATAACCTCATTATTTACAGCAATTTTTATAACTCGAATGTTTTTAGATGCTAGAAATGAAAAGGGTAAAAAAATTACATTTTCAACTAAATTAACTCATTCGCTTTTTCAAAATATAAACATTGGATTTCTTCAAAAACGTAAGTTATCATACATGATTTCAGGTGCTTTGATTTCTATTAGTTTAGTGTCCCTATTTTTTCAGGGCTTAAATCAAGGAGTTGATTTTGTTGGTGGAAGATCATATATAGTAAGATTTAATCAAGTTGTTAATCCAACCAATATTCAACAAAGCGTTTTTCAATCTCTAGGTAGTTCCCAAGCAAAAACTTTTGGAGATGAAAACCAAATTAAAATAACTACAAAATATAAAATTGATGAAGAAGGCCTAGAAATTGATAATGAAATCCAAAAAGGATTATTTAATTCACTTAAAAATTATCTTCCGGAAGATATTACGTATGATGAATTCATAAGTGGGTCAGATGACAAAAAGGTAGGGATCATGTCTTCAATTAAAGTAGGACCCACAATAGCAGATGATATAAAGAACAATTCCTTTTTGGCAATAGCAGGATCTTTAATTGTTGTTTTTCTTTATATTCTTTTAAGATTTCGTAAATGGCAGTTTTCACTAGGGGCAGTTACTGCTGTATTTCATGATGTTCTGATAGTTTTAGGAATTTTCTCTTTGACATATAAAATTATGCCTTTTAACATGGAAATTGATCAAGCTTTTATTGCTGCAATTCTTACAGTTATTGGATATTCACTTAATGATACGGTTGTTGTATTTGATAGGATTAGAGAGTTTGTCGGAGATCATTCTAAATGGGAATTTGATCAAACAATTGATTCTGCATTAAATAGCACTTTAAGCAGAACGTTAAATACTTCTCTTACAACTTTAATTGTACTATTAACAATTTTTATTTTTGGAGGTGAATCAATTAGAGGTTTTATGTTTGCTTTGATTATAGGTGTTATAATAGGCACCTATTCATCTGTTTTTATAGCAACTCCAGTTATGTATGATTTTCATAAAGAAAGATCCAAAATAATTTAACTTCTTAATTTTTATCTGAACTTAATTTATTCTTTCTATATCTTAAAATAATAATAATTATGCCTAGGAAGATAAAGGGTATACTTAACCATTGACCGGTTGATAAATTTGGCATAAATTCTTCTATTCCTCCTTGACTTTCTTTGACAAATTCAACTAAAAATCTAACTCCAAAAAGAACTAAAAAGAAAACTCCTAAAAAGATTCCCTCTTTCTCCCTGAGATTTGTTTTGTATAGTTTTCTTAGCAGAATAAAAAGAAACATGTAACCTATTGCTTCATATAACTGTGCAGGATGTCTAGGTAAAATTTCACCTCTATTTTCAAATACAACTCCAAAATTTGAGCCAGTATACTTACCTACAATTTCAGAGTTAAAAAAATTTCCAATTCTAACAAAAAAAGCACCTAAACTTATAGGGATAGTCAGTCTGTCTAAAAGCCAAAAAAGAGATTTGATTTTAAATTTCTTTTGAAAAAGAAAAAGTCCTAAAATTATACCAATAGATGCTCCATGACTAGCAAGACCACGAAAACCAATAAATTCGTAACCTTTTACTATTCCGAACATTATATCTTTATTAGGATTTTCTCGAATTGGCAAAAGAATTTCAATTAGATGATTTTGGTAATAATCCCAACTGTAAAAAATTACATCACCAAGTCTAGCACCAAGAAGTGTTGAAATTACCATGAACATAAATAATGGCTCTAAATATTTTTGATTGATTCCTTCAGTTAGGAATATTTTTTTACAAATTCTGTATCCTAACAGGAAAGCAATTACAAACATTAGACTGTAAACATGAATTCCGAAGCCTCCAATCTCAAATAAAGTTTCACTGGGTGACCAATTAAATTTCATTGCAATCATTTTATAATAATTAAACATTATTAATAATTAATTAAGGGACTGGGTCATGCCCACTTTTACCCCAAGGATGACAACTAGACAATCTATTTAAAGTCAGATAAAGTCCCTTAAATAATCCATGCTTTTTTAATGCTTTTTTTGCATATTGAGAACAAGTTGGGGTGAATCTACAAGATTGCCCCAAAAGAGGAGAAATTAAGCTTTGATAAATTCTAATTAAGAAAAGAAATGGAAAAATAGAAATATTTTTCAGCATTTTATTCAATTGAATAGGTTGTTTTATCACCATCATCACTTAAAGATATGCCAATTTCAAATAATTTGTTTCTTATTTCATCTGAATATTCAAAATCTTCATTTTTTCTTGCTCTATTTCTGACCTCAATTAATAATTCTATAGTTTTGATTAGTTTTGAATCTACATCTGCTGTTTGCTTTTTTAATGTTTTAATGCCAAGTAGATCATTAAAAAAAACTGGCATCATTTTGTTTAAAACAGACCACTGAGATAGATTCATCTTTTGTTTTTTGTTAATTACAGAGTTTATGAATTTTACTGCATTAAAGAGCTCAGAAATTAAAATAGGACTATTGAAGTCATCATTCATTGAATCATAGGATCTTTTAACCCAATCTTTTTCATTAAAATCTCCTTTTTCTTTACTGGGCTTGATCTTAGGTAATTTTTTTATTGCAGAAATTAGTTTGTTGTAGCCTTTCTCGGAGGCAGCAAGGGCCTTTTCACTCAAATCTAGAATACTTCTGTAATGTGCTTGCAGTATAAAAAACCTTAAGACTTCTGGTGAATATGGTTTGGAAAATTTTTTATTTTCACCAGAAAAAATCTCTTCAGGGAGAATATTATTTCCAGTTGATTTAGACATTTTTTTACCGTTAAAAGTTAACATGTTAGAGTGAATCCAATACTTAACTGGTTCTTTTCCAGTTATGGCTTCAGATTGAGCAATTTCACACTCATGATGTGGAAATTTTAAATCCATTCCACCTCCATGTATATCAAATTGATTTCCTAGATATTTTGTACTCATTGCAGTACACTCAAGATGCCATCCTGGAAATCCAGGACTCCAAGGAGATTCCCATTTCATTATATGTTGAGGATCAGCTTTTTTCCAAAGTGCAAAATCTTGTGGATTTTTCTTATCTGTTTGTCCATCAAGTGTTCTTGTATTATGGATTAAATCTTCAATGTCTCTGTTACTTAGCTTACCATACTTATTCGACTCATTAAATTTTAAGACATCAAAATATACCGATCCATTTACTTCATAGGCAAATCCATTTTTTATTATCTTTTTGATTTGTATAATTTGTTCTGGAATATGACCAGTTGCTGTTGGCTCTATATCTGGAGAAATTGTATTGAACTTCTCAAGTACTTTATGAAAATCAACAGTATATTTTTGAACTACTTGCATAGGATCTATTTTTTCAGCTTTGGCTTTTTTTGAAATCCTATCTTCCCCATCATCTTCATCATTTTCTAGATGCCCAACATCAGTTATATTCCTTACGTATTTAATCTTATAACCCAGATGCTTAAAATATCTGTAAATTAAGTCAAACGATATGAAGGTTCTACAGTTTCCAAGATGGACATTACTGTATACGGTTGGTCCACAGACATAAATACCAACATTATTTTTTATAAGAGGTTTAAATAATTCTTTTTTGCTAGATAGAGAATTAAAAATCTTTAACTCTTTGTCCATTAAAATTCAGTGTCAAGATTAATATAATCTAGGAATTCCCTTTTCACTTCTTTTTTTTTGAATTTCCCATCAAATTCACATGTTACAGTGCTTGTAGTTATATCAGATATACCACGAGAATTAACGCAAAGGTGTTTTGCATCAATTACACAGGCTACACTTTTAGTATTCAATATTTTTTGCATCTCATCAACTATCTGAAGAGTTAATCTCTCCTGAACTTGGGGTCTTTTAGCAAAATAATCAACTATTCGGTTAATTTTTGAAAGCCCAATAACTGTTCCGTTTGAAATATATGCTAAATGAGCCTTTCCTATTATTGGAAGCAGATGATGCTCACATGTAGAGTAAAGAGTTATATTTTTTTCGACAAGCATTTCACCGTATTTATACTTGTTTTTAAAGGAAGATCCTTTAGGACGATTTTCAGGTATTAGACCTCCAAATAACTCATTTACATACATTTTAGCAACTCTTTTTGGCGTTCCAACTAAACTATCATCAGTAAGGTCCATTCCTAAAATTTCAAGAATATCTCTTATTTTTTCTTCAATTAGTATTGTTTTTTGTTCTTTACTAATATTAAAAGCATCAAGCCTTATTGGAGTCTCTTTATTTATGCTTTGATGATTATCTCCAATTTCATCAATTTTTTCTAGAAGTGACTTATTAATTTTCATTGATGATTAAAATTGTTCAAAGATAAATATTTATTAGCAATAATGAATTTTACAATTTTATTGAATAGGTCAGAACAATTTGTGTTTGATTATTTTTTAGACCGATAGGATCATTTAAAGAGTTTGCATTTAATTCAGATGAGGAATATAAAGGAAACTTTCTATTTATTACTGTATTTGCTATACCAATACTAAAATTACTTCCATCAAAGTCTAATCCAACTCCACCAGACAAACTATTATAATCATTTTCATTTAATGATAAAGCATTGTATTTTTTTGATTTCTCAGAGTAATATCCCAATCTAAAACTTACTTTTTCAATTCTCAATTCTCCACCAATCCTTATATTATTTGAAGACTTAAGATTATTACTTATAATTGAATTTTGTTCCTTAAGATGTAAATCATCATTTTTTAAGTCAAATCTAAGATTTTGATAATTTGTCTTCCCATATTGAAAGCTAATCAGACCTCTCTTTTCAAAAATATATGCTAACCCAAATGATACTTTTGATGGGACAATTAGTTTATAATTGTAGATATTTAAAACATTAGGATTTAAAACTACAGGCGTATCATTTTTAAATTCTGTTTTTAGATACTGAGTAGTTTCATCGTTAAGCTCATACCATATAGGAGTTCTATATGAAAGCCCAAGTCTAAAGTTGTTACTTTTTAAAATTCCACCTAATTGCATTGAAAAACCCTCTCCCACAGTTGAAAGAATATTTTCAAATTGAGATGAAATTAGAGGTGATTCAGAACTGTATCCTGTTTCATATAGTGTGTCATTCCTGTTAAACTCAATTCCATAAGAATTAACACTCATTCCTAAGTATAAAAAATCCTTGTATTGAGTGCTTAATGTAAAGTTGAATTGACTTTGGTAACCACTTTCTTTAACAAAGAATGAGTGTCCCAATGGACTTCCTTCAATATTACTATTGGATGAATATTCAGTATTTTCATCATTTTCCTCTAAAGGATTTATAAAATAGCCATGATAACCCAAAAAAGCTTGCTGAGAAGCATAGTCAAGATTTTCACCAATATCCTGATAGGCTTCAGAGATTGTCTCTTCTGGAAAGAGCAGTAAGTTATTTAACCTTACTCCTTTAGCATAGTAGAGGAAATAACTGTCTAATCCACTTGTATTTGTTCCTCCGGCATTAAATTTTGATCTGAAATTATTTTTTCTTTTATAGTTAAATGCAAAACTTATTTTAGTAAAATCCTCTTCTTCATTTGTACTATTCATGATAAAAACAAATCCAGCTTGGTTAATATCAATCGGAGTGTTAGGAGGTAAATCAATACCTTTTTGACCAAAGTATTCAGTTTGAAAATTATTTGAAAGAGCTCTTATGGATACACTTATTTCTGGGTAAATGAATACTGCGGCGGCGGCAGGATTATCAGTAATAGCTGAAATATCCCCTCCTAGAGCACTGAAAGCTCCTCCCATAGAAATATACCTTGCAGATCCCTCCAATGACTGTCTAGAATATCTTCTTGCATCTTCTATAAATTGAGCATTTATAAACGATGAATTGAATATAATCATTAAAACAAAAATTATATTTTTTGTTTTCATAAAAACAGATTTATAAATTAAACTTTTACTTTTTCTTTCCTCCTCTAGAGCTAGAGCTTCCAGAACTTCCTCTGGATTTTACACCTGATGAACTGGTTGATCTACCTCCAGAATTATAAGACCTAGATGGTGAGGAGTAAGTTCTATTCGAAGAAGGCCTAATATTATTTGTTCCTGAACTTCTAGAGTTCCCTCTTACATTTGTATTATTAGAACTGCCATTTACAGAGGAGTTATTTCCTCTGGGAACCCTAATCCCACGTGAATTGTTATAATTAGTATATCCTTCTTTGTAATTAATATTTGACCTAGAAGAAGCCGGAACATAGATTCCGTTATTATTTGTTGATCCATTTCTACTACCTCTGATCAAATTTCTTTCCCCTTCTTCGATTCTATTATTTATAGAAGAATTAACATAAGAAGGATTTCTTCCAATATTATACCTAGTCTTTAGAGCATTAATTGTAGCAGAAATTTCTGACCTTTTGTTAATATCCTCCTTATCTTCTTTACTTCGTGATTGTGTAGCCGATGTTCTACCTCCTCTACTTGTATTCGCAAATGAAAGACTTTCATATTGTTCATATTTTCTTTCAAATGAACTGTAGTAATAAGGGCTATGATAATAAAACGACCAGCGATTATATGGATTGTATGACATACCATAATATCCTCCATAGGATGGCCAATAATTATTATAGTGTGAATATCCTCCATAGTAACCTAAACCCCAGGGATGCCCACCATGGAATCTTTGCATCATGTAATAATCATAATAACGATATCTTCTCCAAAGAGGACTATATCCTGACATATAGCCATAACCATAATTAAAATATGGAGAGTAATCGTCATAGTAATAATGCATTGGCAAATTATTTGTAAAATAGATTTGAGTTTTATCAACCCTATCTCCCCAAGGAGCTTGATCACTTATTGAGGAATCAGTGTTTTCTTCAGAACTATAGTAATTTTCAATATCAGTGAATAAATAGTTGTTAGGATCACTACCCACTGAAGTATAGTCATCAGCTAGATTATTAAACACATCTTTATAGTATTCATTACTATTACTTGATTGATTTGTTTGATTTTCTGAACCGGATATTTTCCCATATATTCCATCAGAGGTGTAATAGGAAGATCCTTGATAACTTCCACAAGAATAAACTATTATTAATAAAAATATTAATAATGAAACTAAAATATGGTTTCTAAAAAAATGTTTATTCATAGTTTGTAGTTTTTTAAAAAAATCAAAACAAAAAATAGTAGTTTTGTTCTTTACTAATATAATGGCAAAATTTGTGCCAAACTAAAAAATGGCTGAAAAATTAACTTCCAGAAATACAGATTATTCTAAATGGTATAATGAAATTGTTGTTAAAGCAGGATTAGCTGAAGCATCTGCTGTAAGAGGCTGTATGGTAATTAAGCCTTATGGTTTTGCTATATGGGAAAAAATCCAATCTGAGCTAGATAGAATGTTCAAAGAAACTGGCCATCAAAATGCATATTTCCCTCTTTTTGTTCCAAAAAGTTTATTTGAAGCAGAGGAAAAAAATGCTGAAGGTTTTTCTAAAGAATGTGCTGTTGTTACTCATTACCGATTAAAAAATGATCCTAAAAATCCAACTAAACTAGTTGTTGATGATCAAGCTAAACTAGAGGAAGAATTGATAGTCAGACCAACAAGTGAGGCAATTATTTGGAATACATATAAAAATTGGATACAATCATATAGAGATTTACCTATTTTAATTAATCAATGGGCAAATGTTGTCCGATGGGAAATGCGAACTCGATTGTTCTTAAGAACAGCTGAGTTTTTATGGCAAGAGGGACATACTGCACATGCTACTAAAGAAGAAGCTTTAGAAGAAACGATTCTTATTAACAATCTTTACGCAGACTTTGCTGAAAGCTTTATGGCGATTCCAGTTTTAAAAGGTTTAAAAAGTGAGAGTGAACGTTTTGCTGGTGCTGATGAAACATATTGTATTGAAGGTTTAATGCAGGACGGAAAAGCTCTTCAATTAGGGACTTCTCATTTTTTAGGCCAAAATTTTGCAAAGGCTTTTGATGTAAAATTTGCAAATGAAGATGGAAAATTATCCTATGTTTGGGCTACATCGTGGGGGGTGTCTACAAGGCTAATGGGAGCATTAATTATGACTCATAGCGACGATAATGGATTGGTTCTTCCCCCTAATTTAGCACCTATTCAAGTAGTTATAGTGCCGATATATAAAGGAATAGATCAACTAAAAAAAATCACAATTAAGGTAAATAAGATTGTTGATGATTTAAAGTTAAAAGGAATCTCTGTTAAATATGATGATAGAGATAATTTTAAGCCTGGATACAAATTCAATGATTATGAGTTAAAAGGAGTTCCAATCAGAATATCTATTGGCCCAAGAGATTTGGAAAACAAAACTATTGAACTAGCTAGAAGAGACAATTTAACTAAGTCCATAGTGCCAATAGATTCTATAGCTGTTGAGGTTGAAAGAACATTAAAGGATATTCAGTTAAAATTATTTAATAGAGCTCTTAACTTTAGAGATAGCAATATTACTGAGGCTAATAATTTTAAGGAATTTAAAGAAATTATAGCTGATAAAGGAGGATTTGTTTCTGCACATTGGGATGGAACGGTTGAAACAGAATTAAAAATTAAAAATTTAACAAAAGCAACCATCAGATGTATTCCAATTGATAATAAAAAAGAAAAAGGGAAATGTATTTACAGCGGCAACCCCTCTCTAGGCCGTGTAATATTTGCAAAGTCATATTAAAATTTTTATTTAGTTTATTGCAATTATTAAGTTGTATAATTATTTTATATAATGTAAATTTGGCTGCGTTTTTTGGCCCGTTCGTCTATCGGCTAGGACGCCAGGTTTTCATCCTGGTAAGAGGGGTTCGATTCCCCTACGGGCTACAATTATCTTTTTGAACCCCTAAATTATCAGTGGTTTTCTATTGTCAATTTTTTTAAAACTATACTTGGAAAGTCTTTTGAGTTATTAATAATTAAATTTTTAATTAAAAGTGAAGTTATAGGTTAAAGAAATAAGCGCACTTTTTATTATTGACAGCTCATATGAGGCTAGGGGGCTACTTCCAAAAATATTTCCGTTTTTAGAAGTTCCATCCCTAGGTGTATAGTAGATGTTAAATGGGTTTTTTTTGCCATAAACATTATAAATTGTAAAAATCCAATCTTTTTTAAAGCGGCTATTGGGATTTTTACTGTAGGAGATTTTCCAAGAGAAATCTAGCCTATGATAAAAAGGAAATCTAGAATTATTTCTTTCTAGATATATAGGGACATCCATATTTGATATTTCAAAAATAGCATTAGCTACTGTATAGGGTCTTCCTGATTGAGCAGTGAAATTAAAACTAACAGTATTATATAGATTATTTTCAAAATTTATTGTAGCATTTAAAGTATGAGGTCTGTCAAATTCTGAAGCATACCAATTATTATTATTTATTCTATTTTTATTAAGCACTTCATTTGTTTTCAATAAACTCCTTGCCCAAGTATAGTTCACAAACCCATTAAACTTTCCTTCTGCTTTTTTTAAGCTAAATTCAACTCCATAAGCTTGTCCTTGACCTTGAACAATGTCTTTCTCAATAAATTCTGAAAGGAAAAAGTCTGCACCGGGTTTGTAGGTTAATGTATTTTGAATATCTCTGTAATAGCCTTCTGCAGATAATTGAATACCTAGTGAATTGAAATTTTTAAATATTCCAAGACCATAGGTATTACTTTTTTGTGGTTTTACATAAAAATCTGAGGTTTTCCATCTAGAGGTTGGAAGTGGAGTTACTGTGTTGTAAATATTTTGGATGTATTGATTAATCTTTGCGTAACTCATTTTCAAAGAACTATTCTTTCCTAGTTGAATTCTAGCACCTAATCTAGGCTCAAAATTATTATAGGATATAACTGATTCATTTTCTTTGAATGAAATAACATTAGATTGGTTGCCATTTTGATCATATTCTGCTAGATCATAAGGCCCCAATAAATTAAAATTTGTATATCTGAGACCTAAAGAAAAAGATAAATTATCTGATGGGTTCCAATTTAAATTAAAATAGCTTGAAAAATCTAAACTTACTTCTTGTCTAAGATCAACAGGAATGATAGAATTACCTTTTCCAGGAGATAAAGAACCTGGATGTATTTCATATTTTTTTAATTGAATCCCTAAAAAATAGTCTATTTTTTCATTTCTGACATCAGTAAATTCACTCAGACCACTTATATATTTAACTTTCGCCTTGAACCTTATCACATTCTCAGAATTATACTCGGGGAAGAAATTCTTTGG
>Ga0208766_1000407_pt1 | contig 23808 bp, 18 predicted proteins | sample ETN01SmetaG_3_FD_185792 | JGI IMG/M metagenome (GOLD analysis project Ga0208766, IMG submission 185792) | Marine microbial and viral communities from oxygen minimum zone, Eastern Pacific Ocean - ETNP2014F12-01SV263 (SPAdes) (version 2) | ecosystem: Environmental > Aquatic > Marine > Oceanic ... | reverse complement strand
GGTCTACTGAGTTTTAGTTATTTCACAAAGAAGATCGAGGGATTGATCTTTAGTAGTGGTCAAAGATACATCACTGACGCAAGCCTGTATGGCTTGCCTGGATTCACTGAGACATATAGGATCAATAATTACAAGGCCAATAATCCCTATGAGGTCACATTGGATGGATTTGAGATCGACTACCAGACCAGATTCTGGTATCTACCAAGATTGTTAAGAGGATTGGTATTCAATGCCAATTATACTAGAACGAGTTCAGAGGTCAAATACCCCAGAACGGTCATAGAGACAAAGGTGATATTCGATCCATCCTTTCAGGTCATCACTCAAAATCTAGACAGTCTGTATGTGGATCGTCTACTGGATCAACCAAGAGATATTGTTAACATTTCGCTAGGCTATGATTACAAGGGATTTTCTGGACGCTTGTCCATGAACTACATATCCAATGTGTTCTCAACAACCAACTTTTGGCCTGGACTAAGAGAAGATACAGATGCCTATAGACGATATGATCTATCCGTGAAACAAAAATTACCGGTCAAAGGATTAGAATTATACCTGAACATCAGTAACCTCACAGAGGCCGTAGACATCACGAGACTAAGAGGATATAATCCATATGATCCAGACTTTGATAATTCCATCTATGAGGAAATTCTAGATCCCGCATTATTTTCTTACTATGACCCGACAGGTGGAGAAAATGGAGAGGGAGCACGAGTAAGTCTAAATCCTGACATTGCAGACCTACTGAGTAGAGTTCCTAGAGATCAAAGAGCCAAGAGCCAAGAGCAACATTATGGAAGTACCATTGACCTTGGCTTTCGCTTTGCATTCTAGAACAAACTAGACGATCTCTTCGTATTAATACACAATGATATTCATGGGATATCATTCGACCTCTCGTCCATGAAATTGATTTTCATATCAGTTACCCTACTACTTCTAACTGGGTGCGAGACCACCAGAGACCTATATCCTGATCCAAACACTGATATAAAGGATCAATTGGAATGGCAAAAAAACATTTATTTCAAGAGGATCAAAGAATTCAAGGATAAGCCGATCGGACCCAACAAGATCGTCTTCTTGGGCAATAGTATTACCAAGGGTGGCGGTGACTGGGGCAAAAGATTCAATGCGAATAATATTGTCAATAGAGGGATATCTGGTGACTATACTGATGGGGTGCTCAATAGACTAGAAGAGATAATCCATTATGAGCCAATAGGCATATTCCTCATGATCGGGGTCAATGAATTTTGGAGCGATAATCATGATAGGTCATACATAACTCCTAAACACGTTGCAGAAAACATCCTGAAGATCTGTAGAAAAATAAAAGAAAAAAGTCCTAAAACTGAGATCATTATCCAGACGATCCTGCCAGTTAACAATCAACAATATCTTGAGGTCAAAAAGGTGGATTATAATTTTCTCTTACCTGGCTACAGCCCAACGGTAAACGAACAAGTGAACCAGACCAATTCAATTTTAAAGAACAATAAAGAGTTCAAGGTCGTAGAACTACACTCACTATTCTTAAACAATGAATCCATCTTAGATACAACCTTGAGTCGCGATGGAATACATATCAATGAAAATGGATATGAAATATGGATCAACGAGATCAAAGGGCTCGTTGATAGTTTAAATCATGAAGTATATTAAAGTCATTTCATAAAACCATGTTGAAAAAATTAATTCATCATATTGTCATTGATCATGTTTTTTGTATAATCATATTAATGTAAATTTTTTATCACTTATAGGCGAATCATTGAAAAAATTATCATTACTTGTAATCCTTCTTTTTGGATGCACAGGGAATCAAGGATCATTTCACTTAAGCGAAGAGACCTATTACATGTGGCAGGAATTCATTAAACCAACCAAAGACGAACTTGCTTGGGCAGAGATCCCATGGCGCAGTTCTTTCTATGATGGATTAATGGATTCAGACATGGAGCAGAAGCCTCTTTTGCTATGGGTCATGAATGGACATCCTCTCGGTTGTACATGAAATAATGGTGCAGCAGGCCGGCGGTCCGTCTGGTCAGATTCAAGAGTAATAAACATGTCCAAGAAGTTCATTCCTGCAACGGATGAGGTATGGAGATTGCAAGGCTCAGATGAAGAGGATGCCTCCATGTTCCAAAAAATGGCCAACGAAGGTCACTACAAAAAATTAGGTGGGACGAGGCAAGGGATATATGTTTGCAGTCCGAGTGGGACATTGTTAACCTCCGTTAACTCATTGAACCCAGATGTTGTTTTAGAATCGATCAACGCTGGGCTGGATAAATGGGAAAAACTTCCTGATGGTGAGCGCCATCTTCCTAATAACTTTACCCCTACGGTCTCCCACCGATGGGAGGATAGTTACCCTGAAAAAGGATTGGTCTTAAAGGGCGCGAAAGCAGATCTACTTTCAGATCCACCTAGGTTTTCCGATCGAGGTGATCGTTGGAACATGGATCATGTTTGGTTCAATGAGGACGAGGCTGATCTCTGGTTACCAGATAAGCAAGAGGTTGGAGAAACCCATGAGTGTCCTAAGACCATAAAGGATCGACTCTTTAGATTTCATCTAGTTGATAATGTACGCGGTCAAACCCTTCCATTTGCTCCAGAAGAGATCAAGGTTGCAGACCTCAATTCCAAAATAGTGGATGTAAATGAAAAAGAACTTCGATTAAAGATAACGGGTCGGTCTAAAGCCATCGCGAAAGGTCCATGGCTTCTTGGAGAAAATATTTGGACCCCAAACCACGAACTTGATAATAGCATTGAAACAACCATACTTGGAAATGCTGTGTATGATCTAGTAAAGAAAACTTTTACTGACTTTGAGATGGTCGCATTAGGTCAATGGCGGGGAAAGACACAGAATAATGGACGGCACTTTGGTCCAGACACTGGTCGGATCGGAATTTTTTATAGCATCGCAGAAAATTCACATGTAGATAGAATAGCTCCTGCTTTCATCGATCTCTATAACGCAGACTGGGTCATGCAGCCCTAACAGGGACCTTGATCACTTTATTAGTATCATCTTCTTTGTGATCATTTGGCCATTAGATTCTAGAGCATATATATAAACACCGGATGCAAACGACACTGCATTCCATTCAAGTTCATGATTGCCAATATCCATGACCTTGCTGACCAATGTCTCAACTTTTTTTCCCCTCAGATCATATATGTTCAACTCAACATGGGTCTTGGATGCCAATTCAAAAGGAATGCTCACATTAGGGTTAAAGGGATTTGGATACGCAGAATGCAATTCATGTTCATTAGGCAACCGTGTGTCTTCTTCTAGACCAAGATCTGATTCAATATTGAGAGGCGGACCAACCTCATGGGTAATCTCGGTTCCAAAATACCCAGATACGATTAGATCTGAAATAGACACAAGCCCAGAAACTTGACCGAGGTCTCCCATGTTCCAAGGTATTTGGGTCAATAGACCAGCACCACCGGGTATGGGATTCCCTGTTCCCTGAGCCATTCCAATGACCAATCCAGAGTCATTGACCGCAACAACCCATCCAAATTCCTCAGCACGACCACCTTGTCCATTCTCAAAATTTAATTGATCTAGGTCAATGCCCTCGATCTCGTCCAATGATATATTGAACTGAATACCATGGACAGGGGCATAGTTTTCCAAATATATGTTTAAAGCACCTGTCTGAGGATCTTGATCACTGATCATGAAATAAGTATCTGCATTGGTATGGTATGAGTCAGTATGGATAATGACATGGGATCCAATAAAATAATATGGCTCAGTGTGACCAGAATTATTATAGTCACATAAAGAACATGTGACTCCATTGGTACAAGATGGATTATTAGGCGAACATTGGTTGAAATAGTCCTCTAAAACATAATCAAATCTTACCGTATCCCCAACCATGACATGTTCCAAAAGGTCAAAATCCTGTGGTGTGACCTTGTCGCCAGGACAAAAACCTGCTCGATCGTATTGCCAAGTCCCATTCTGCGGTGAGCATTGATTGTGCTCGCAATCATCTCTCCAAAAATTATGCATATAGGCTAGGTCACCATTTAGGAAAATATCATGTAGTTTTAATGAGAATTCTGCTGCATTGTCTGTATTCCCCTGCCCATGTCCCGTCGTTACCATGCGTAGATAGGCATCATTTGCGTCAATGGGGAGATACTCAGTCACTGACGATATGTTCACAGGATTAGTGGTGTCTCCATATACGACATAATCATAATTCCATATGTTCCTAACCACTGTATGGGGATTTTCTGGGGCTCCTGATATAAGATCAAATGTAATGGTCACCAACCATCCAGGCTGGACCCAAGTATCAATATAAGATCTTAATTCCACATCTCCCTTTAGCAATGAACGATAGTCGGTCACATCAAATGACCAACCACATTCAATGCCATAGGGCGTAACATATCTACCGATCTCATACCAATCATCTAGATGCTTGACCGAGATCTTTGCCTTCCTATCCCATGGATCACACCCCCCACCTGGACACTCAAGGTCCAAATTCATGAAGATCTCGGAATAATTGAAATTTGATTCCGGAAAACCAATCGTATCAATGATCGTACGATTATTTCCTAGACTTCCAAATGACTGGTGTACAGCATCCAACGCAACAATGGTCGTATCTCCAAACAAATGAGCATTCAGTATTATCATTACATATGGGACTAGTTTTTTCATCTTATCATTTCAAATAGATAATTTTTTTATGTTGAGAATTTTTACCATCATTTATCTTGAGGAAATATGTACCGGATGAGATCTGCGTTGGTTCCCAATAGAATTTGTGCACGCCATTAGTGAATTGACCATTTTTAATGGACCCGAGATGTTTTCCTCTTAGGTCATATAGAGAGATATCGACATTACTTGTTTCATTGACCTCAAAAGAAACACGACATCCTGGATTAAATGGATTTGGGGAGGTCTTTAACATGAAGGAGTTTGGAATATTGACCATGGATGCGTTGACCGAGGTCTTACCCCAACCAGCGAGTTTCATGCTTTGGATGTATTTGGGCTCTTCAATCTGAAATGAAAAGTTATTTGGCAATGAAGACCCGTCAATGCCATAGGCTACCAATTTTTTTCCCTCTCTCTTGTGAGTCCATCCAGAAGGCAGGGATAGGTCGATCTCTATATTTTGATCTGATAATGAAAGTTGAAAGCCTGCAATATCGCCATCTGATGAAATTGATATGAGATCTTCAGACACATGATATTCGCCAATTGATATCTCTGATCGAGTATTGACATCTATGTCCAAGATCCATTGAAAAAGCAACACAATGTCTTCTATGTCTATCAAACCATCTTGATTGACATCACAAGAGTTTAATTGTAATTCTGTACCTTGTTCATGGTTAAGCATGATCGCCACAAGCATTACTGCATCTTGTATGTTAAGTATTTCATCAAAATTCACATCACCTAATAATGCAGATAACGTGTATCCATCCACCCATGATGGGCCACCCATTATAATACCATGGTGCCCGTTGCCCGTTTGGTCATGCAGTGTATCACCAGCGCCTTCATTAAATGTAAAATAGGCAACCAAGCCATCCTCTTGCCCAGTTAGGATCGTGTCCATGGCCGCAATGATGTCGCCTTGTTCTCTTGGAATGTCCCATATCCTCACTTCATCGATCCTTCCATCAAAGTACCGTGAACCATAATCTGAACCAATTCGAATAGAGTTATTATTTGCAGTGACATTCAGCGCACTACCGCTAAGAGATTGTTCCACCCCATTGACGTATAGACTTCGATCGCCTCCATCATTTACAGCGGCTACATGGTACCACTGGTTTCCACTCAATATGCCAGTACTGGTAACGACCTCATCAAATCCCAGTCCAGTATAGGGTGATTGATGAGTCAGCCTTAGTAAATATCCATTGGCAGCATTCGTCTGATACTTTGAGATAATTCCACCTAACCAGGAAAATGTCTCTGGAAAGATCCAGGCCTCCAGAGTATAGTTCTCAGTAAGATCAAGTTGTGAATGGTCAGGGATCCGTACGTAATCATTATTCCCATCAAAATTGATAGAATGATCCTGTCCATTTACAAAAATAGTGCCTATGAAAAAGAGAATGACCGCTCGTTGAAATAATACCATATTTAAAATTGGATAAGATATGTTTTAACTATAGTTAACTTAATAGATCAAAATAATTAATTACCTAGAAAACTACTTTATAAAAAAGTCACCAAATCTAATCGACCAATATAAATTAGATGAGTTGATATGGTGAAAAAAATTCTCGACCTAGATACTAAGGATATCTTTTATTATATCTTTTCATCCTACTTCCTATTTGGGATGCATGTATCCATCGAACATGTTGGTGGTTATGGGCTTTATCTTCCATTCAATATTATTGGATGGATGTTTATCTCATTCTTGATCGGACTAGGTTTATACCAGATCAGCAAATCCAGAAAATTATTTTATTCCAACTTATACATCTATTGCACAATAGGATCTGCGCTTTTGCTTATTCCATTTTTCTATTCAAACAATATTCATGCCCATCTTTCAGTAATGAGAATATTCGGTCTTGGTGGTGGACTATTATTGTACCTTTCCTTTCAACAATTTGGATTCAATAAAAAAGAGAAGCATGGATTTTTATATGTGATCCTTTGCAGTGTTCTCATCCAAATATTATTAAAATCATTTTTTCTATTTAAGCCAGAATTTGGTGCAATGGCACAAAAGAATGTTTTTGCCACATTTCTAGCAACAGGAACAGCGATCGCTCTCTTTCTATTACTAATAGATAAAAATGCGATCAATAATATTATAAAAAAGATTCTGGTCTTTGGTATTCCATTCCTTTCATGTATTCACATCTATCATTTAGAGTCACGTACAGGTTATCTAGCAATAATACTTGGGATCATTACCATCATTTTGTTTGGAGATCGGAAAAATAAAAATTTACAACTTTGGTTAGGATTATTATTTATTGGTCTCATAGTGGGCTCTCTAACAAAACGTGACACCATAACTAGCAAGGCAAAACAATACTCTGGTAATACAAGAATGGCTACTTACCAGCTTACCTATGAAATGATAAAAGAAAATCCAATTTTTGGAGTAGGGTACGGAAATTTTCTTTCAGCCTTTAGACTTCATTATGCAAAACGTAAAAAAGAAGACCCATCCATAGAGACCATTGGAAATAATAATATGGATCATCCTCATAATGAGATACTCTTTTGGACAGTAGAAGGAGGAATTATTCCCCTGTTAGGCTTACTGATCATGGCCGGAGGTTTATTGATCATAATTTGGAGGGCAAAACTAAAAAGCGCATGGGGAATGTTAGGTTTGACCTTCCCTGTACTCATTCATACGCAACTTGAACTTCCCTTCTATATATCCTTGGTCCATTGGGTTACCTTTATATTTATCATATACATGATCGATAATGAATTTTCTAAACAGTTCGAGATCAATGTTGAATTTGTCTCAATTTTTCGCATCCTATCATTATCTATTCCTATCATTATTTCAATCTACATGGCAACAACCCTGAAGACTGCAGCAGTAATTACCCAATTTGAACGTACTGGGTATAGAGACCCATCACTTCTTGTATCAATAGGCAACCCTCACGCATGGCAAAAAAAATATGAAACCCTAATAATGAAATTGAATCTAAAAATTGCTAAACAAACTAGGGATAAGAATAAACTAAATGATTACATCAAATGGGCAGAACAGTACATAGAACATTCTCCATACTTATTCATATACTATGATCTAGCTACAGCCCATGAGGCGATTGGAAATGGTGAAAAAGCATGGGAAATATATAGATATGCACAATACCTATACCCTGGCGCAAAATGGCGTGATGAAGATAATTCTAATATCTTTTGAAACTTATAAAATAAAAAATTCTTAAGATCATTGATCAATTTAAATTGTAACATAATTTTACACCTAAGCCCTATGAATACATGTAACATATTTATACATTTTAACAACATCCTCCTAAACCTACTGTGCATTAATTATTTTTTTTCTATTTTTAATTTTTTTGGTACATTTCTTGCATATTTTATATCGAACGCGCGAATACGCGAATAAAGTATCTATTAAGAGAGTAAACGTGAATAAAAACCATTTTATAAGAATTTTCAAAATTTTACCGATAGTAAGTCTACTATTTTCTAGTGAAGTAGCGGATGTTCCAATATCTGCATATTCATTAGACGGAGTTCCAACAGAATTATCTGATCCTAACTATGTTCTGAATACTACGAATGAAAATTTTAACAGTTCGGAAAGTACTTTTTCCAAAACCGAAAATGATATACAATTATTAACTCTTGATCGTGATGAAACAACATACCAATTCACAAATTGTGGAGCAACTGGAAGATACGGCCCAACCATAGGTCAAGTTACCAGTGCTTACTCAGGTACAACGCTTGATGGATTGGTAACCTCGAGCAATGGTATTCAACTTTTTACAATACCATCGACAGGGACCTATACTATTGAAGTGTGGGGTGGCCAAGGTGGAGAAAATTCTGAAGGTTATGGTGCAAGAATGAAAGGCGATTTTCATTTGTCATCAGGGACTGTTCTAAAAATTCTTATTGGCCAGCGTGGATCTAGAGACCGGTATGCCATGAGTGGTGGAGGTGGAACTTTTATAGCAACATCAGATAATATACCTCTTATTATTGCTGGTGGTGGAGGTGGAACAGGCTGGTCTTCTTCTACAAGACATGAAACTACTGATGGAGTTACCAATCAAGATGGTCAACCAGGCTGGCGTAATGGGTCATTAAATAATCAAGGGTCTAATGGGAATGGTGGGACAAACGTAAATCCTTGGAGCCATGGCGGTGGCGGTGGTGCTGGTTTCTATGGAGACGGCGCTGCATCAAATGACGCCCGAGGTGGTACACCTGTTAAACCATTGGCTTTTATCAATGGTGGTGTTGGTGGACTTACCCCTTCTAATTATTTTGGTCCTAATGGCGAACAAGGTGGATTTGGCGGCGGTTCCGCTGGTGGATGGGGTGGCGCTGGTGGTGGTGGCGGTTACTCTGGTGGAGGTAGTGATCGTAATACACAGTGGTCTGGTGGAGGTGGTTCTTACAATTCTGGTACTGATCAGGATAATTCATCCGGTGTCAGATTAGGACATGGAATGGCAATTATAACTGCTCCTACCCAATCAAATAATGTTCCTGTAGCCAGCACACAGTCGGTAACTGGCAATGAGGATGAGACACAGACTATTACCCTAATGGGCAGCGATGCAGATGGTGATGCCCTTACTTACAATTTGGAATCTGGTCCATCACATGGTACAGCAATTCAAGACTATTCAAGTCTGCTTAGTTTTGATGGAGTGAATGATGAAATTATGATATCTGGAGGAAATTTTATTTCAGGTAATGAATCCCGATCAATTAGTGTGTGGGCAGATGGCTCTTACGGAAATATTGTTTCTCTAGGTCATGGCTGGACCAGTAATGCACGTTTTTCAATTCTTATTAATCAACGAAGAGTCTATATCATTGGTCAATGGAATGATTGGGCTACTAATTATTACCTTCCAGAAAATCAAATGACTCACTTGGTTGTGACCCATGATGGTAATACTTTGAAACTATATGCTGATGGTGTGTTGCAACAGCAAACTTCAAAATCATATAATACCAATGCTAATATGCCAATTATGATAGGTACAAATACTGATGATAGGAATGATGAATATTTCAATGGAACTATTGATGACGTAATAATCACGAGAGATGTGATAACATCTAATGAAGTGACATCAATTTATAATGGCAACAATATTACGCTGGATAATTTAGTGGGAATGTATGACTTCAACGAAGGTAGCGGGAATGTAGTCTATGACCTAAGCATGAATATGAATGATGGGAATATAACTGGTGCAAATTGGATCAATGAAGGAACTGCAAATATTATAACTTACACACCAAATCAAAATTATAATGGTACTGACAGTTTCACTTATACAGTCTCAGATGGAGAAGCGACATCTGAAGCTGCCACTGTGAATATTACACTAACCTCAGTAAATGATCTACCTATAATTACATCCTCACCTACTCTTGATGCATTAGAAGAATCACAATATAATTATTCTATTAATGTTAACGATGTAGATGGAGATGCAATTACAATAACTGCTCAAACTAGGCCTGATTGGCTATCCATAATTAATAATAATACAAATTCACTAGATTTTGATGGAATTAATGATTACGTAGAAATCTCAAATACATCTCAATTAGAGCCTGGCTCTCAGGTAACTGTTTCTACTTGGGCATATATGGATAATTGGTCAAGTGCAAATGATTCAAGAATCCTTAGCAATACTCAATCAGGTGGCTTTGCACTAGCTATTGATGTATCATGGAATCAGGATAAGTTAGGATTCTACATAAATATAGATGGTACTTATTTACACCCAGATATTGCTTTATCAAGTTTATCTAGTGGGTGGCACCATATAACTGGTACATATGATAATCGTTATGCAAAATTATACATTGATGGCATTCTAGTAGATGTAGTTGATAATGGTTCTAACAACGATATTAACTATGGCTCTGATATTAATTTATTTATTGGGGCTGAACCAATAGATGCAAATAATAGCACTTCACTTTATTTTAATGGTTCTGTAAACGAGGTCTCAATATTTGATGCTGCCCTTAATCTATCAGAAATTCACGCTAATATGAATAATGGATTAACTGGTGATGAGAATGGTTTAGTTGGCTACTGGAACTTCAATGAAGGATCTGGTTCAATATTAACAGATCAATCATCAAACGGAAATGATGGAACTATTAACGGTGCTAGCTGGAGTACAGATGTGGCTTATTCATCCTATGTTTTAACTGGTACTCCAAGTCCTTCAGACGGTGGTTTACACAATGTCGTTTTAAATATTGATGATGGCAATGGTGGAATCGCGACACAAAGTTTTAGTATTGGAGTAGCTGTAACACATCTGGATATTACTGGAGAATCAGGTTTTCGTATTCTATCCAGTCCAGTTTCAGGTGCTATATTCGGTGATCTATTAGAAGAATTATGGACTCAAGGATCAGAGGGTTCGGACCATGAAGGTGCTGATCCAAATGTATGGACATATGATAATGGTTGGGTTCCTGTCACAGACTTAAACAACGATGTATTATCTGCTGGGCAAGGCTTTGCGGTATATGTATTTGCAGATACAGATTTTGATGGAGATGATGACCTTCCAGTCACTATTGATATAGATGGTGCGATCAATGAAACTGCTGTTAGCGTGACCGCTAATCCAAGTCAGTGGAACCTAGTTGGCAACCCATATGGACTTCACGTTAGTATTAACCAAATGCTATCAGATAATAGTTCCAGATTTAATTCAACAGTGTATAGGCTGGATGATGCTAATCCTGGTTACAGGACTCATAACGGTGCGGTTGGAGATATTGAACAAGGCTTGATAAAACCTTTTGATGGATTTTGGGTACAAGCGGATACAGAAGGAGGTGCTTTTGAATTCACTGAGCAAAGCATAAGAAGAGGAAGCATTAATGTAGATGGTGGTGGCAGAAGCACAACCAATGAATCCACTGGAAGCGCCATGTTCACATTTACCAATGGTCAATTCACTAGTAATGTATATCTCTCATTCACGGAAAATGGAGAGATCAATCTAGATCCTGCTGATGCAAAACAGATCATTCCCATGTCTCCTGCAGAACATTTAACTAGCATGATACATGAGTCTGGTAAATCACTTTCTATTAATAATTTGCCATCTGATCTAACAACGGATATCTCATTTGGCATGGATGTAATGATGCTAGAACCAAGTAATGATGGTTACGAGACTCAAAGTGAACAGGTCAGCATGACTTGGGACATAAGTAATTTGCCTGAAGGTATATCATTATCACTTGTAAATAATGGAACTGGCCAAACCGTCAACCTTTATGGATACCCTTCTAGTAATGTGAGTCTGCCAAGCAAGGGAGGCTTTTCATTTCCTGAGAATCTAATGGATACATATCCTGTTGTTGGAGAATCGCAATTCACCTTATCTGTATATTCAGATATTGCATCTAATGATGATGAAGACATGATCATACCTGAAGACATTACTCTTCATAATGCATATCCAAATCCATTCAATCCTAGCACCATGATCAGTTTTGACATCATGGAGATCGATAATGTTTCATTAAACATATTTGACCTAACTGGTAGACAGGTCGCATCTTTGATAAATGAATTCATGATCCCTGGTAGCCACCAAATCACATGGAATCCTGGCCTATTACCATCTGGTGTTTATCTTGTAGAATTGACTGTTGGAGATAAATCATTTAACCAAAAAATAACCTACGTAAAATAGACCTATCATGAATCAGAAATTTTATTATATCATCATATTAGTGATTTGCTGCTTCAATATAATTCTAGCACAAGATCCTCCGCCACTACCTGATGCGCCTAATCAAGGTCCCATAAGCGGTTTGTTTTTTCTTGCTGTTGGTGGAATTATCATTGCAGCAAAGAATTATTTTGACCGAAATAAATAAACTAAGGCAATACTACCCCATGTTTAGGTTCTTGATCAGAGCCGCGGTCTTCTATGCTATCTGGCAGGTGATCTATGACCTGTTCTTACTACCAAATGGAAAACTAGATGAGTTTCTATCCATCTCAGTTGTATACGTAAGTAAAACTATTTTAAATATTTTTGGATGGGATATTTTTTCCTTGGGAAGGGTTATCACCATCAAAGGATATCGAGGCGTTGAGGTCTTGAATGAATGCAATGCACTTACCTTAATGATATTATACTCAGGCTTCATTGTTTGTTTTCAGGGATCCTTACCAAATAAGATCAAGTTCCTTACACTTGGAGTCTTTCTCATTTACATATTAAACATAATACGTATTATGGCATTTAGTTTGGCTACCGTATATTTTCAGCCATATTGGGAATTATTTCATGAATTCAGTCCTTTTATTTTCTTTTACCCACTTGTTCTTTGGCTATGGTATCAATGGACATTAACTGGAGAAAAGACCCCTACCATTTCTACATCCGAGTTTTCCTTGGCTTAGTTTTACTTTCACTATTTTATATTCTAATTATTAGACCTGCTAGGATCAAGATAAATGAAGAATACATCTATCCAAGATTCTCCGAATTTGCAAAAGCGAAAAACGTTGAATTAATACATAGCCCTAGGAGAATTGATATTCTAATGGATGGATATGAAGCACCTAGAGGTTTTGGTATTCCTTTTGGTGGATATTTTTGGCTACCCCTTGGTTTATTCATGATAACACGTAATAAAGATCATTCTTTCGCTTTGGTCATTTATCATTTATTTCTTTGTGTGGTCTCTCCTTTATTGGGATATCTTTTCATCAAAGGCCATGGTTGGTCAGGTGGATTATTACAGGTCAATGAAATGCTTTTCCAGGCAATATTCATTTATTCAATATTTCTAGGTTTAAAAGAGATCTCTGAGGAAGTGAAAAATAATAAAGCCCCTTGAGATCAGGGGCTTTATTTTGCTCCGGAGGAGGGACTCGAACCCCCGACAAAGTGGTTAACAGCCACCTGCTCTACCAACTGAGCTACTCCGGAATAATTATTTCATACTGAAAAAGCCGGCAAATTTAGTGTGAATTCAAATCCACTCAAAGTTACAATTCCTTTTCAGCACGTAGTTTATACTTTTGGTCGAGCATTCCTTTTTCAATGTGTGATGCACTAATATAAACCTTGCCGTCCTCAGTATGAGGTTCGCCAAATACAGAGTGAAATGACTTAAGTCCTCCCAACCATTTTCTCTCATCTGCAAGGTAGACCATATCACCCACATCTGCTGACATCACCTCCATGTCATTTATTGAAAACTGAACAATATCATCTTGTTCTTCATTCATTGTCCATTCTACAACTACTTTTCCGCCCGGACGATCATTAGGTGTGCTGCCCTTGAAAAACTCTCTGGTCTTATTTAATGACCAAACAGTAAGACCTTCTGTTTTTTCTTCATTTGGTGCTGATGTCAAAAACCCTACCAAAACACCTGAACCAGCACATACAAGCGTATTGTAGAGTGCTCTAATATATGAGTAGGGCCTATCGGGGTTAAACTCAATCCCATGGTCAAAAGGTGAAATAAATATCTCAGGATATTTACTTCCAATGCCCATGAGTAAGGCACCACCTAGGAATGTAGCCATGGCAGCAGGAGTATTATAGCGCTTCCAAAAGATCCCAAGAAATATTGCAACAACAAGAGGAGGGGTCATGGTACTATGAAAAAACCCATGTGCCTCATATAAGGTTGGAAAATTATTAAAGAATATTGTACTCACTGCTCCAACGAGAGTTGCTCCCGCAGAGACCATCATTGCTACTTTAAGATAATGTTTATCGTCTTTTTCTTTTACTAGTGGTCTATAAACATCATTAATGACCACAGCGGCAACAGCATTGATCAAAGTATCAACTGTGCTCATGAGTGCAGCGGCAACAGCCGCGATCACAAAAGCAAATACCACTTCACTTCCTGTGATCAAGTAGGCGACTTGCGTAAAAACATGATCGAGTTTTGTAGATGCATTCCATGCTTCTGGAGTTACAATGCTGATAGCCTTGCCAACCCAACCTGCATTAGAGACAACGACTGTTGATATGGGCAATAATACAAGTACATTAAAAGCTGCAGCCTTTCTGCCTTCATGAACAGATTTACATGCCATGAATCGCATGATCAGGCCCTGATTCATGAATAAGAATCCAACCGAACCAGCGACGCCATCCTGCCAAAAGATGCCTACAAAGTTAAAATTTGCTGGATGGTTAAAATGGGCCAACGGAAGTTTAAACTCTGGAGATAGGGCATTCCAGAACACAGAGAATCCTCCAACATAGTTTATCCCTAAAAGAAAAACCATGATTCCAGCAAAGATCAAAATAAAACCTTGAGCAAGATCCGTGAAGATAACAGCAGTCTGACCACCAAAAGTAATGTAGACACCTGAGATGATCGCAACAATGAAGATAATGGTATAAAGATCTAGACCAAGCAATGGCTCCAATGTCTTACCCATGGTTAAAAATCCAATTGCTATGTAGCCAATCATGTAACCGAGTATTGCAATAGTGGCAAGGATCCTAACTCCAGGATTAAATCTTCGCTCAAAATAATCTGGGATTGATCGAATTTTTGTGTAATAGACTATTGGTAGCCATCCAAAAAGGAATAAGGGCATGAAGAACCAGTCATTCATGTAGGTCATCGTGGATGAGAATCCATGCTCATATGCCTTGGCTGAATATTTAAGAAAACTATGACTCCCAACGCCAGTAGCCACAATACTCATGGTTACAAGCCACCACGAAAAACGTCTCCCACTAAAGAAAAAGTCCTGTGTGGTCTTATTATATCTAGCAAAGAAAGATCCAAAACCCAGAACCAATGCAAAATATCCAAAAATGATTATCCAGAAAAATGATGAAGTTTGAATTGCTGCATCCATTAGACCACCCTATCAGATTTAAAGAAAATAGTTTTAACGAGGTGAACTGTCATTACAGACATTACCAAACCAATTATCAATGTAACGGTCATATATCCAAGAGCAGCGCAAGTGAAAAGAGCATGGATACCCATGTAATGAAATAGACCAAATATTAAAACATGAAGCCAGTCCCCATGCCTCATTCTATCTTTATTTAATGAATTGGACGTAAGTATTATGTACATCCCAATAATGAAGATACCTCCTCCAACAACATAGAGGTAAATATATGGTACCCATGCGCGATAAAAATCAATCATTCTAATTATCCTTTAGTGAATCAAACTCAGGCTTTAATCCTGCCCATGTCTCATTTAGCCCTTCTACCATTACCTTTGTAGTTCCAATAACCGGCATGAAATTAACATCCCCATTCCATCTTGGTACAATATGATAATGTAGGTGGTCTTCTATTCCAGCTCCGCCTACCTTACCAAGATTTGCACCAAAATTAAAACCTTCAGCACTTAAGGTGTTGCGTAAAATATTCATTGATTCATTTGCAAGATACATGATCTCCTCATTACAGACCTTAGATAGATCATTAGTATCCGACGAATGTTGATAAGGTGATATCATGACATGGCCATTAGAATAAGGGTAAAGATTCATGAGTACAAAACATTCATTTCCCCGATATAGAACAAGATTGTCTTTGTCCTCTGTTGAATTTGATTTATTACAAAAGATGCATCCATCTTCTTTTTCTGTACGGATATAGTCTATTCGCCAAGGTGCCCAGAGCCTATTCATCCTCTACTTGCTTTCTTTCCTGTATGACTTTTTTTTCAAATTCCTTTGGCATTTTTTCATAGTGACTAAAGTCTTCAGAATGGAGACCTCGACCTCCAGTCAATGAACGAATCGTTGTGGCATAGTGATATAATTCCGCTTGAGGAACCTGTGCCTTGATCACCTGAAAATTTCCATCTGATTCCATTCCCATTATCTTTCCACGCTTGCCAGAAATATCACCCATGATATCACCCATGAATTCTTCAGGGAGCTTTACTTCTATATCCATTATGGGCTCTAGAAGACATGGCTGAGCCGCAAGGAAAGCTTCTCTAAATGCATGCTTTCCAGCCGTTTGGAAAGCAATGTCCTTAGAATCTACTGGATGCATTTTACCATCATAGAAATCAACCTTTACATCTACGACTTTGCATCCAGCAAGGATACCGTCTGAACAAGCTGTCTTAACACCTTTTTCAACTGATGGTACAAATACACGATCCACATTTTGGCCAACAAGAGATTGTTTAAATTCTATCCCCTCTCCTCTTTGCGCTGATTCAATTCTCATCCATACTTCTGCAAATTGACCTGCACCACCTGACTGTTTCTTGTGACGATATTTCGCACCTGCCTTTCCTATTATTGTTTCTCTAAAAGGCACCTTTGGTTCTTCTAATTCAATATCTATGCCAAACCTTCTTTTCAATCGTTCAGATGAAACCGTGAGGTGCAACTCCCCTTGGCCTGAGATAATGGTCTGTTTCACCTCTGAGTCTACTCTATAAACAAAAGTAGGGTCTTCTTCACGGAGGGTTGCAAGACCCACTGCGAGTTTCTCTTCATCACCTTTGACGCTTGATTTTATCGCAGCATGAATATTGGGATTTGGCAGATTTAATTTGGGCAGTGTCACATGTTTTCCAGAACAAAGTGTATTCCCCGTATGAGTATCTTTTAACTTTACAATCCCTGCCATGTCTCCTGCAGATAACTGATTGACCTGAGTTCTATCTTTACCATTGAGGATGAACATTTGCCCAAATCTCTCATTGATATTTCTATTTGTATTATGATAGTCTTGACCAGTTTGGACACTTCCCGAATAAACTCTAAATAAAGATAGTTCACCTACATGTGACTCGGACATGGTCTTAAAGATCTGAAGTACGGTCTCTTTACCATCAAGAGACACATCGACATCATTTCCTTGATCATCATGGGCAGTAATTGTTTTTCTATCATCTGGAGATGAACCATACTTAGAAATAAAATCACAAAGACGTGAAACACCAATGTTAGAAGTAGATGAAATACAAAAAAGAGGAACAAATGTCTGGTCTTGTATGGCTCTATGAATTCCATTTCTCATTTCTTCTTCAGATAGACTACCCTTATCAAAGAACTTTTCTAATAATGTATCATCTGATTCAGCAACATATTCAATTAATCCTTCGTGTAGATCTTTTACCTTGTCCTTTAGATCATCCGGTAAGTCACTTTCAGTCATTTTCCCTGACCCATCGGACTGGTATGATATTAATTCCGTTCTTAGGACATCAATATTTTGATTATATCCTGGGCCTTCATTTACAGGCAATTGCATTGGAAATACATTATTCCCAAATCGTTTTCTTGCTTGCGAAAGAATCGCATCAAAATTTGTATGCTCCCTATCTAGCCCATTTACCACGAGCATTTTTGGGATTCCCAATTCGGTGGCTTGATTCCACATTGTTTCAGTACAAACTTCTACACCATTAACCGCATGAATTGTAATGACCGCCATGTCAACAACGCTCAATGATCCGAGGGCCTCACCAATAAAATCAGAATAGCCTGGAGTATCGATCATGTTAAACTTTGTATCCATCCATTCCATGTGCAAAGGAGTGCTATGTATGGAAATTTGTCTGGATTTCTCACCAGGATGATAATCTGAGGTAGTAGACCCATCTTCGATGGTTCCTAATCGATTTATCTCGCCACCAAGTTTGAGCATTGCCTCTGCAAGACATGTCTTTCCTGATGCGCCATGGCCCACAATTGCGAAGTTCCTTATATCAGATGATGAAAATTGTTTCATGCTATTTCCTCATTCAAATTATATAATTATACAAGAAAGGGTGCGATTGTAAACACTCAGCCTAGTAAAATCAAGGAAATTAAAGTTGTAGAGTTCTATGCTCTTCCAAGTACGCTCTTACTGCAGGTATCACGTAAATTTTCTCTAAATCAAATTCAAGAAAGCAATTCGCTAAGGTTTTAAGGCGTTGTTCAATAGGTTTTTGTTTATTAATGACTATGACTTTTTTATTATTAACGATGCATGTCCCACCCATGAAGTCTCCCTTGCCTTTGAGAATCTTCAAATCTAATCTTTGCGCAAGCTCTTCAAACTCAGCGAATAATTTATCATTTTTCATTATGTTAGATCATTTCGTCCATTGGCTTTTAATAATTCGACCAATTGCTTTACCTCTTCTACCTTATCATTAGGTACAACAAGGGTCGCATCCTCAGTATTGACAACTACTAGATCATCAACTCCAACTATGGCAGTAAATCTGCCATTAGAATGAATCAAATTATTTTTACCATTTAATATTTCACCATTTCCCCTGATTATGTTACCACCCTTTGAAACATTTAATACATCATAGAGTGCATCCCATGAACCAATATCATTCCATTTGAAATCACCTGCGACAACATAAATATTAAGTGCCTTTTCTAGCAGACCATAGTCAATTGATTCCGGTTCAATGAAATCCCATAGGTCATCAAAAGGCTCTCCTGATTTTAGTTTTGGTGCTATTTTGACCAGAGTATCAGATAACTCAGGTAGAAATTTTTCTAGGCTAGTCATGAAAGTATCAACTTTCCAAAAGAACATGCCAGCATTCCACAAGAAATCACCACTTGATAAAAATCTATCTGCAAGTTTTTTATGTGGTTTTTCTGCAAAGGTTTTCACATGGTAGGCATCAAAATGGTCTATCTCACTCTTCTCATCATATTGGATATAACCATATGCTGTGGATGCAAAAGTAGGTTTTATGCCTATGGTGACGAGGTTATCACCCTTTCTAGCTATATAGTCTGCAGTATTGATTACTTTTTCAAATTTTCGGTGCCCAACAATTAAATGGTCCGCAGGGAATATGCCCATTATTTCATCAGGATTATCTAATGCAAAATAGGATGCCATCATTCCAATTGCTGGAGCAGTATTTTTACCTGAAGGTTCCACAAAGACAAGATCAGGGTCTATTCCTTCTATGTTATTTATTATCTGGTCATGTAATTCTTTCCTAGTAATAATATATATGTCGGTAATTTTTTTGATCTTTTTTAGACGATCTACTGTCATTTGAAGCATTGATCTATCACCAACAATATTTAATAATTGTTTTGGTTGGGACTCTCTACTATAAGGCCAAAAACGAACTCCACTACCACCTGCCAATATCACACATTTCATGTCATTTGATCTATTTTAGATTTATTTCTTCAAGTTCCATGTCCCAATTAGAACGAATGGTCACAGTATCTTGGTAATCAAAGAACCATTCTGATGGATGATATGAATCGATCATGCCATGGGAATATTGCATATTGTTATCACTATCTTGAAAAAACATTAAGGAGTAATTACCTTCAGGGATATTATTCATGTTTGTAATACCATTAGAATTTACAACTGATCTAAAAACAGGAGATGGTTTTTCCATTTTTATTAATTCTGCAACAATGCTTTTATTTGAATCAGCATTAGAGTTGATGATCAAAGATCCAAATCCTTGATAGGCAGATGTTTTAAAATTGATTGACATTATTGAATCTTTTAAGGCCTTTCCGAAAATTGGAGTAATGGCATCTCTAGATACCTTCAAATCATAAGCGGTCTTTGGCTCCCAATTTTCTTCTGGAATTAGTTTTATTGAAAGTGGCGTTTCCATGTCGATGAAAAATGGAATTGAAATTGAGTCCTTTAATAATGTAAAAGGATTTTGCTCCTGGACTAATTCAACCAAATTTGAAAAAACAATAACTAATGGCTTAATTCGTTCTGATTCTATATTTAGTTTGTATTTTGAATCTGGTTGAACAACAGTTAGTTCTAAAGTGTCAATATTGGCTTCCATCTTTATTCGTATGAGACCAGAGTCAACTAAGGTAGAATTATTTTTCTTTAGTCCAGGTGTCTGAATTGAAACATATTCATTCATGGGTCCATCTGTTAAAAAATATAACTTTGTATTATCCAAAGGGTCTTGAAAAAAATCAACATTTACCATGGATGAGTCTTCTCCAATAACCTCTAATGGAACATGATCAATAACATCCATTATGCTTTCGGAAAAAGAAATTCTACCCCATGATTCTTGAAAAGATTCTGCATTGAGCATTTTCACCCCACCAAATCTTTCTGGAATACGAATATTGATTGCTTCTACCCCCTCCTGGTCATTTATTTCTATTAAAGGTACCCAGTTCAGGCCATATGCCATCCTTCCTGGAAGAATTGGCATACCAGATACTGTTCTGTCAACAGCGACTATTTTATATTCTCCCGATGAGAGATATTTGAATTCATATTCACCATCAACGGATGCATCCATAACATAGTCAGGATTCCTCTCATAGAATTTTTCAAGATCTAACTCATTTTGTATTTTCCAAAGATTCAATGAAGCATCTTTCCCATGTATAACTGTTCCTGATATAAAACCTTGGTCAATTTGAGATCCTGTGGAGAATGCAATCTGCATGCCTTTAGAAAGTTTTACTTTTTGCTCATCACTTAGATCTCTATTGATTGATATAATGTAGGTCTGGTTCATTAATAATGAATCAGGGAACTGAACAACGATCTTTTTCCCTTTATATATGATATTTGGTTTTTCTTTTAAGATTGGTAGGATATTAATTGCTTTTTCAACTGTGTTCTCTTCAATGTATTCTGAAAATAATAATTCAACTCTTCCACCTTTGAAGTATGTGGTGCCGTTAGGAGGGAAAGTCTCAATTAATTCTGGAGGTGTTTGGTCCTTTGGGCCACCAGGTGGTGACATTACCGCAGCGCAAGACACAAAAACCATCAAGGTAAATTGCCTGCAAAACAAACTAATATGTTTCTTTCTATGACTCACTTATCTTTTTCCAAAATTTACTGGTATCTCTTTATTGAATGTTATTTCTGTTTCAGAAATGTTTAATGAGATACACCATACCTTGACACCTGCTTTGTAAGCATCTAGTAACGCATGAGAAAAATTAGGGTCTCGTTCCCACATGGGCTCAAAAGAAAATGCATCAGACCTTTGACATACAAATAATATCCCCGCTTGTTCCCCATTATTTACAAGTTTCATTAGAGCCTTTGCATGATTCATACCTCTTAAAGTGACAGCGTCAGGGAATTGTGCAATCCCCTCCTCTACAAGGGTGACAGATTTTACCTCAAGGTAAAAATCTACTCCATTACCATCCTTCAAGAGAAAATCAAATCTATGGTTTTTTACAGTGATCTCGGGTCTAACCAAATTGTATGACCTTAGCATAGGTAATCCATTATTTTGAAATGTTTGTTTTACAAATTGATTAGGCAGAGTTGAGATAAGAGATATCCATTGACCATCCATGTTCACCATGGCCGTTGTATATGCAGTTTTTCTTTTACTGCTTATGGGAGCAGGTCTAACCAAAAGACTCACTCCTGGTATAAGCAACTCTTTAAGCCTTCCAGGGTCAGGCAAATGACTTTCATATTGTTTCCCCGCTATTTCCACAACTGTGATAAAACGGTTGGGACGTTTAATGAAAACGGCAGGAACCAATGGGCCATCAATCTTCATGGCCAAACAAAGTATTAAGTTTCTTATCTGTCATTAGGAAATACATAATTATTTGTAAATTTGCCTTAATTAATATATTGAAGAAATATGCCTCTTGTACCTTCATACATAAAAAAATTAAAAAGTTATAAACCTGGAAAGCCAATAGAAGAAGTTGAAAGAGAACTAGGGCTTAATAACGTCATTAAATTAGCATCAAATGAAAATCCACTTGGACCATCACCTAAAGCCATGGATGCAATCCAAGGCGCAATGGTCGACCTTCATAGATATCCAGATGCCTCAGGATATGAATTACGAAAAAAACTTGCGGGAAAATTCAATGTCAAAATAGACAATGTGGTATTAGGCTCTGGTTCGGAAGGTATAATGTCAACCATAATGCGTACTTTCTTACTAAATGATGATGAATTGATCAGTGCAAAAAATTCTTTTATCGGATTTCGTGTCCTTGCAAATGCCTCAGGTAGGAATGTTCGCTGGGTCCCAATGAAACAACATCGTTATGACCTAGAGGTCATGGCAAATGAAATAACAGATTATACAAAGATCATCTATATTGCCAATCCTGATAATCCCATGGGAACCTATGTAACCAAAGAAGAATTTGACCAGTTCTATTCATATGTTCCAGAAAGGGTCCTCATTATTTTAGATGAGGCTTATTACGAGTTTGCTTGTGAGATCCAAGACTATCCTGATTCAATGAATTACAGACATGACAATGTCATAACACTACGTAGTTTCTCAAAGGCATATGGCTTAGGGGGAATAAGAATAGGATACGGTTTTGCACATGATAAACTCATTAAAAACCTGCTTAAGGTAAAGGTGCCATTTGAACCTTCTCTACTGGCACAAGTCGCAGGAATGGCCGCACTTGATGATGGCGACTTCTTATCTAGAACAATTATTTTAAATGAGAAAGGAAAGAAGTATTTGAAAGAAGAACTAGAACTATTAAAAGTTCAATACATTTCTTCAGCTGCAAACTTTATTACGACCAGATGGGAATCAGAAAAAAAAGCAAATAGTTTGACAGAGAATTTATTGAAAAAAGGTGTCATTGTACGGCAACTAACCTCATTTGGTTGGCCTAATTACATACGTGTATCAATTGGGTTAGAAGAAGAGAATGAAAAATTTATTAAATCCTTAAAGGAAATACTATGAGTGATACCCCATATTCAATAAAAGGCTTTGACCACTGCGAACTCTATGTCGGGAATGCCAAACAAACTGCATTTTACTATAATCAAACAATGGGGTTTAAAACTATTGCATATCAAGGTCTGGAGACGGGTTGCAGAGATAAAGTTAGTTATGTTTTGAATCAAGATCACATTTTTCTTGTTGTTACATCTCCATTGGAGCAGAACACAGAAATAGGCCATCATATCGATCGTCATGGCGATGGCATAAGAGATGTTGCATTTACAGTAGATGATGCTGAAAAGGCTTGGAAAAGGTCCTTGGAGCAAGGTGCTAAAAGCGCACAAGAGCCAATGGAGATGAAAGATGAGAATGGTGAGACCGTC
>Ga0208766_1000399_pt1 | contig 24128 bp, 33 predicted proteins | sample ETN01SmetaG_3_FD_185792 | JGI IMG/M metagenome (GOLD analysis project Ga0208766, IMG submission 185792) | Marine microbial and viral communities from oxygen minimum zone, Eastern Pacific Ocean - ETNP2014F12-01SV263 (SPAdes) (version 2) | ecosystem: Environmental > Aquatic > Marine > Oceanic ... | reverse complement strand
TACCCAAAGATTTGCATTAGATTTTGTTTTTGTTGTAACAAAATGTATCTTCACTTCTTTTCCATCACTTGCATTAAATTCCATATCTTCCCACATCTTGAATGAATTCACTAATGTACTAACATGGTCTAATGGCAATGCTGCAGGCTGATCATTAACATAAATTTTGTATTCTAAGTGGTATACGTCATCTATTAGTACATATTCTGGGTTTGGAAATCCTTGGTTTCCAATCTCAATTTGTTGATCATAATTCCATTTTGCATAATCTCTTAGAAATTTCTTAATCACATCATTGCTTGGATTTGGAAATTCAATGTATCTCTTATCCTTGTTTACAATATTTTCAATTCTATCTAAATATCTAGAAAATTCCCATTGGTTTCTATCACTAATTCTCTTTTCTTCTTCAGATATTTCTTGAATATTTGATAAATCAACTATCAGTAAATTATTATCAATTAAAAAATTAATTCCTTTCAAAAATTCTTCATCAGGAATCTTATCTGTGGCCCACCATCCTGCAGTATTTTTAATCCATGATGGAATGGGTTGTACTGAACCTCCTGTTATGACATTGTTTGAATAATTAACATTGATAATTTTATTTTCTACAAGAAATTGTAATGATTTCAAAAATTCTTCATCAGGAATCTTATCTGTGGCCCACCATCCTGCAGTATTTTTAATCCATGATGGAACTGTTTGTGGAATATTCAGTGTAAATATTTCTGGTTTTTCAGCTTCATTATACAGATATTTTTTTGCATTTGTTGCTGCATATTCATAATAATTTTTTACAACATGATTGTCTGGTGATAATTCATATGCTTGTTCAAAATATGTTAACGCTTCATTGTATTCTCCATAATTTCCAAATCCAACTCCTAATCCAATTAGTGCTGTAATGTTGTCTGGCTCTTGTTGATTTGCTTTATAGAATTCCAAAATTGAAGCTTTATGTCTTTCAAGATTTTCTAATGCAATTCCTTTCATCAATAATGTTTTTGTATTTGTAGGTGAAATTTCTAAAATTTTATCATACAATTCTATTGCTTCATGATACTCTCCAACCATAAAATGGTCATTTGCTTTTTTGTATAGATTTGGAACGTCCTTTATGCCCTCTGCAAACGAGTCACTAATACTTGGAAATAGAAATAATACAAAAATTGCTGATATGATTAATGAATAATTCGTAAATCTACTTTTGTTCATATTTGCTGGATTTATTTTTCAAAATTAAATGATTCTACAAAATAGACCTGAAATTTTTATGATAAATCCACATCGCCTACCAAAACTCTCTCTATCTTTTTCTTAGTTTTTATTTTCAATGCCCCGTCTGTATCTATTCCTTGAGATATTCCTGAAATTTTCCCACTAGACGTATTTATTGTGATTTTTCTACCAATTCCTGCTGCTTTTTTTGTCCATTCTTTAACGATTTTAGCTTTTTCTCCTTTATCCAAACTTGATAAATTTTTTTCAAATTGAAACAAAAATTCTTTGAGCAAAATCTTTGGTGGTGTTTTATTATTATTTCCTCGAAGTGAATCTGCCCCATAAAAATTCGGAGTTTTTGACAATCTTTTTTCAAGTTTCTTTGTATCTATATCAAAATTTATTCCAATTCCTAAAATTAGATAATCTATATTATTTGCCTGAACTGATGCATCCACCAAAATCCCTGCAACTTTTTTACCATTTAGTATGATGTCATTTGGCCATTTCACTTCTGTTTCTACTCCTAAAATTTTCTTAATGGATTTTGATAATGCAACTGCACTCAAAATTGGAATTAGTGTTGAACTTGAAACGTCAAATTTTGGATGAATTATCAAAGAAAACCAAATTCCTCCTTTCGGTGACGTCCATTTTCTATCTAAACGTCCTCTTCCAGATGTCTGCTTTTCTGCAATAACTATTGTACCGTTTTCTTTTTTATCTGCTGCAATCTGTTGTGCAAAATTTTGTGTAGAGTCAAGTTCTTCAAAATAATAAACTCTTTTTCCAATATTTTCTGTTTTGAGATCTCTTATAATCTCCCATGGCAATAATTTTTCTGTATCATCAACTAATCTATATCCCAGCTTTTGTTTTGATTCAATTTTGTAGCCTAATGTTTGAATTTTTTTAATATGTTTCCAAACTGCAACTCTGCTAATTTTCAAAACATCACTAAGATCTTGACCTGATAGATATTCTGAATCATGAGTTTGAAAAAATGATAGTACCTTTACTAATCCAACATTATCAAATGATGTGTATGACATTAGAAACCTATGTCTATGTCGAATCCGCCATCATTTCCAACATCGGATCCTCCCATGTCTTCTGCGGCACCATCCATTCCTCCCATGTCTTCTGCTGGAATGAAACTTCCCATACTTGCACCAATCATACTAAACATCATTGAAAACATCATCATATCTATAATCCCAAACATCATCATTGAGGGTAAAAATGATTTATCTTCTTTTAGTTTTTGTTCCAGTTCTTGTTTATTACCTGATTTGTATGTATTTTCTAATTGATTCCATTTTTCTTGCAAAATTTTTAGTTGACGTTCAAACTCACGATAGCCTTCTTCTGTAGGATTAATCTCAATTTTTGTGCCAAGCAATCCTTTCTTTTCATTCACTTTGATTAATCCTGAATTTTCTAGTTTTTGTAAAATTAATTCTAATTCTTTTGGCTCTAAGTTTGATTCTTGAGAAATTTTGCCAAATTTAGATACCCCTCTACTAATTATTCCTAAAACAACCGTTTCTTTATTTTCCTCATCCATGATACATCTTCTTATCTTTTCTTTTTAAAATATTGCCTAAAAATGTAATTGAATTTTATATTGTAAGATTCTACTGTGATTATGAGTGAAACAAGGACAATTCCAATATTTCCACTAGATTTAGTATTATTTCCTAATCAGGATCTTCCTTTAAGAATTTTTGAACCCCGATACAAGCAGATGATTGATGATTGCATGCTTAATGACAAAGAATTTGGAATATGTCTTGGACATAATAGTGCAACATTATCTAATTGGCAAGCGCCATACAATGTTGGAACTCTAGCAAAGATAGTTGATTGTAAAGATGTGGATTCTACTAGTGGTCATCTATTTGTAAATGTTAGAGGTCGTAGAAAATTTAGAATCATCAATCTAATTGCCCCATCTCTCAAAAAAATTGATGATTATGATCCTTTTACCATGGAAGGAGTAGAAATAATTGATAAACTTCATCAAAATGATGGAATTGATAAGAAAATGTATATCCAGGCAGAAGTAGAAATGATTCCTGAAATAGATGACTCAGTTTCTCTCAGTGATTGGGAACATATGGTAGATTTATGGAAAAATAAAATCAAAAAAAGTAATGGAAATTCTGAATTAACGTCTCATCAACTGGATCATGTTTTAGAAGAATACTACTTGAAAACCGAAACCCCTACAATGGAATATGTTTATTCATTATGTGCTCTTGCATCTCAAACCCCATTAGATCTACAACCCATCTTAGAGTGCATCAATTTGGAGCAGTTATTGGAAAGAACAACAAAACTACTGGAATCTGATATAAACCACGAATAATTTCAAACCTAAAGTTCATAAACGATGAAAAACTATGAGCTAAAATTCGGGAACATAATATGGAAAAATTTGGAACTTTAGAATTTGTATTGGATCGTTATTCTGGAACCTGGTGTTGGAAGATCTCTGGAAATCGTGCAGTAAACATGGTCTCAAAATTAATACCGCGAGGTTGGTATGGGGACAAACCTGATGAAGTCATTGTATCAGACAATGATGAAAATATCAAGAAATTAAAAATGATTGATGACCGTTATACTTTTGAAGTTTTATCAAAATCTGTATGGAAACGAAAAATTGAACCTCTCACTATCAAAAAAACTCGAGTACCAAAAATTGAAAAATTACAACAAGCATCTCCTAGCAAACAATTCAAGGGAAATCTTCTAGATTTCCAAAGGGAAGGTCTTGATTTCTTAATTAAATCGAGTGGAAATGCATTACTTGCTGATGAAATGGGTCTTGGAAAAACAGTTCAAACATTAGCATATCTATCAAAAGAAAAAAACGCATTTCCTGCATTAATTGTTGCACCTCTTGTCACATTAACTAATTGGCAAAGAGAAATTGAAAAATTCCTAAAGAAAAAAGGCAAAAATGGAAAAGTCATTGAAGATGAAGTTCCATCTAGTACTATGATTAGAAATGGAAAGCTTGCTGATATTGGTGAATATGATTTTTACATAATTAATTATGAATTATTGTATAAACGAATTCCTGATCTAATGAAATTAGGTATACGTTCTGTTGTGTGTGATGAGGTACAACATCTGAGATCAAAAACCACTCAAAAATATGCTGCAGTAAAAGAATTGGCTGCACTTGAAAGTATAAACTATAGAGTTGGATTGTCTGGAACGCCAATTTACAATAGAGGCTCTGAAATATGGCCAATTGTTGATATTTTGAAACCTGGATTACTTGGAAGCTTTAAAGAATTCTGTGAATACTTTTGCTATGTAAATGAAAAAGGAAAAGCAATTGTACTTGAAAATAAGCGTGATACATTACGTAATCAATTAACAAAGCATGTAATGCTAAGAAGAAAAAAATCTGATGTTTTAAAAGAATTAAAAGATAAAGTTCGTTATCCAGAAATGATTCATGCAGATGAAAAATTCTACAAGGCTGAACTGAGTAAAATTTGGAAAAAACTCGAAGAAGAGCAAAAATATGCTGAATCTGCATTTGATAAATCTGCATCATACCATAGGGCAATAGAAAGTGAAAGACAGGCTGCAGGTCTTGCTAAATTAAAACATGTAACTGGTTTTGTTTCTGATATTATGGAAATCGAAGAAAGTGTTGTGGTATTTTGTCATCATAAGGCTATTCACGGTCTTCTTCATCAACATCTTGCAGAATTTAATCCTGCATCTATAATCGGTGGTCAAACTGATGTTGTTAGACAACGTGAAATTGATAGATTCCAAAAAGGCCAAACAAAATTAATGATTGCAGGATTAAGAGCAGGAAATGTTGGAATTAATCTCACAAATGCAAAATATGTTATATTTGCCGAACTTGATTGGAGTCCTGCAATTCATCGACAGGCTGAAGATAGATTACATAGGATTGGTCAGAAAAACACGGTCTTTGCATATTATTTGGTGGGAAAAGGAACACTTGACGAGCATGTTGCTGAAATTCTCACCGATAAAGAATTTGAAATAGATTCAATATTGGATAAACAAGGAGAATCATTTGAAAATAAAGAAAAGGCAAAGATGATTCTTGCGCAAATTCATGATAAACTTGGCACAAAATTATAATCTTAATATTTTTTAGTATAAGGTTCCCTGCTAAAACATGGATTTCATGTTAGAAGAAGAAATGATTGATCTTGTTACATTTTGCTTACAAAACCCCGAGTCTCCTGAAACAGAATCAAAAAAATCCAGAATTAAAGAAATAGGAAAAGCAATCTTTGATGATGGTGGTTTTAATGGAATGGAGAATATCTACTTTGCAGTAGAAAATCGAGTTGAAGCTGAAATAGAAATCTCTGCAAAACCATTCCGTGCTCTCTGGAACGGAATTTCAGATGAATGGAATTATCATTAAGAAAATTTCCTAAAAAAGATCATTTGATGTACAGTTATGCTTTACCAATTCTGAACATCGATATGCCGCATGTTGGGCATGTACCTTTTGTTGCTGGTTTACCATTTTTCATAGTAACTGCTTGGGTACCATTCATTTCTCTTTTGTCTCTGCATTTTACGCAGTAACCTATTACCATGTTCACTAGACTGTTCTCTCTTATTAGCAAAAACCTGTTAATTTTTTTCAACACTTTTAGTTATTTTATGGAGTAGATTTTATGAACAAATTCAACAGTTTACATTATATCTAATTCTCTGATTAGCCTTTTTATGGAAAAAATCTATTTTGGAATATTATTTCTTGTTTTGATTATTCCTGTTTCAACTGCATTTAGTGATGAATTAACTTTGAATATTGATAAGGCGTTATATGAAAAATCTGATTTTATTTCAGTATGGGGGTCTACTGCCTTTGATTCTGTTTTCATTTCTATAAAAGATCCAGATGGAAATAATGTCTGGAATGAAAGCCTTGACCCTGATGATCAAAATAAATTTTCTACTTTGATAATTGCAGGAATTGGTGGATGGCAAAAAAGTGGTAATTATTTAGTGATGGCCGAATCTGGCGACACTTCATTGTCTGTAAAATTTTTCTATGATTCTGGCGCACAGGTAAATCCTCCATCTGCTGTATCTGACTATTATGTCAGTCCTGAAGATCTTTATCTTACATTTGCAATTGCAATAATAATCATTGCAGGAATTTTCATTTATCTTGCAAGACATATCATACTAAGAAAAAAGACTAGTTATGACACTGCAAAATTAGATTCAAAAAAAGACCGTGATTATGAAAAGTATCATTCTGAATGGTCTGAAGAAGAAATCTTTGGTTCTCGTAAAACAAGTACTGAAGCAAAAGAATTTCGTGAAATGTATAATGATAATTCATTACCAAATTATTATTTGATATTGGGATTAACAAACGATTCCTCAGAATCTGAAATTAAAAATCAATATAGAAAACTAGCAAAACAATATCATCCTGATAGAAACAAAGATTCTTCTGAAGAAAAAATGGCTCAAATCAATAAAGCATATGAAGTTTTATCAGATAAAAAATTAAAAGCAGAATATGATAAATTTTGTAAATTACTGTGATTCTAAAATTACATCTTTTAATGTTAAATAAAGAATAATTTTTGATGCATTTTGCATACTATTTTTGAGATTTGTTACAAGTGAAATTTTTTGTCTATCTTTAATGGTTGCATACAAGATTATATCTAGAAATTCTTTGTTAGGTCCAAGCATTGCTTTTGAAAGATGTTTTGATATTGTTGTATCAAAAATTGTTACTTCTGCTTTCCATTCTTTCATTTCTGCAAAATATACGCCTCCTCTTGTTGTAGGTTCTGTTATAGGATTATCTGTCTGAGAAATTTTTATTTCATCTATTGAAAATGAATTATTTTCGATTAAAATTTTAAAATTTGCATTATGTTCTTCTACAATTTTCTGTAGTTCTTTTTCATTCATGTCATATATGATAAAATTAAAAAATATATGTCAATACAATTGTAGTATAATATGGCAGAATCTATTACAAAAGACCAATTAAAACAAGAACAAGACAAATTTGTTATTATTGATGTTAGAGAATCAGATGAATTTGTAAATGGTGCTATAGAAAACTCACAAAACATGCCTTTGGGATTGGTTATACGAAATGCAAAGAAAGGACAAATTGATGAATTAAAGGATAAGAAAATTTGTGTTTACTGTGCATCTGGTTATCGTGGAAATATTGCAGCTGACGAACTAGTAAAAGCTGGATTTTCTGCAATAAATCTTGAAGGTGGCTACATGGCTTGGAACCAATAATTTGAGTTCTAACACAATCAAAAAAGCAGAAAAACTTGTTGAAAATGGTGGGGTTGTAAAAATTGAAGATGATCTTTTTCAAGTAAAATCTTCAAGCGATCCTTCAAAGTCTTATTTTGTAACATCTGATTCCTGCGAATGTCCTGGATTCAAAAATTTCTATAAATTTCATCATGGAAAAGGATTGAAAGCCAACTGTTCTCATTTAGAGGCAATTCGTATATTTTTAAAAGAAAATAAATAAAAAATGCTGTTTCTATGAATCAGATTGTTTATATGCAACAAATTTTGTTGTTATACCAGTGATTAACTCTAAACACACACTGACAATTTTGGCAAGCTTGATGCTAGTAGCAGCAATGCCTATGGCATTTGCAGAGCATGGCGGAGATGGCTTGTCAATTGAAGCAGACGCAGTTGAGGGTTCAACAACAATCACCATCACAGGACATGCTACATCAAGTAACACTCCTGTAACAATCATGGTACTTGCACCAAACGGAAACGTTGTTTCTATTGATCAAATCAACCCTGGTTCTGATGGTGAATTCACTTCAACAATAGGTGTTGGTGGTCCAATGTGGAAACAAGATGGCGTGTATTCAATTACCGCACAACAGGGTTCTGCCTCAATAAACAAATCAACTGTTGAAGTAGAGGTTGCTGATGGTGCAGTCGTTCCAGAATTTGGCACAATTGCATCTCTAGTACTCGTTGTTGCAATTTCTTCAATCGTAGTATTATCTGCAAAAGGCAGACTTAGTTTCACACCAAGAATCTAAACTGTCCACTTTTCTTATTTTCTATTTTTATTCAGGTAATCTATAAACTTCTTAAGCTCCGTTTTTGTTGTAATTGTATAGTTGGATGTTGAAAAATTTCAAGATGATGTATATGCAATAACAGAACTTTTGTCAAAGAATCTGTCACCTGAATTGACGCCTAAATTGAATTCTGTAAGGCAAAATTTAATTGAATATTATAAAAAAAATCTTGTAAAAATCAACCATTCTGTTCTTGAATTAATCTGTGCGGCAGAATTAATCTCTCATGGATTTACTGTAGATGTTGAAAAATCAATATCTGACATTTTAGTATGTGATTTATTTGGAAAAAAAGATGGTACAACTGCAATTATAGAAATTGAAACTGGATTCACGCCTCCTGAGCATGCATTAGACACTGTTGATTACTATGCTGCAAGAATAATTAGCAAAATTGCTCGATATAGTAAATACTGTGAAAAATTCTCGCTTGCTACTCCTGTAGTGAATATGTTGCCAATGTCTGAAATATTTTTACTTCCTCCAAATGCAAGAAACCTTGATGATGTGAAAAAACTCAAAAAATTATGTGACCGTTTTTATAAAAATCCTAAAATAGATTTAGAAGATATTCAAAATGCTCAAATTCATTCAGTATATCTCATAAACACTGACAAAGGATTTGCCAAGGAACTAGATCCTCAATTGTATCTCCAAATGACAAAACAACTGATGAAACAAAGTGAAATTGATCTTTAATTTTAAAAATTTGATCTTTGTTAGCAATAATTTCTCATAAGGTTTAATACACGATTATCTAGGATGATTGCCATATGACTAAATACAAGTCCACAGCTGAAGTTATGAAAATTATCAGTGATAAAGATAAGATCCGAAACTTTGGTGTTATTGCACATGTAGATCATGGAAAAACTACTATGAGTGACAGTCTTTTGGCTCACTCTGGAATCATCTCTCCATCAACTGCAGGAAATGCATTGGCAATGGATTCAATGAAAGCAGAACAAGAAAGAGGAATTACAATTGTTCAGGCTAATGTCACATTACATTATCAACAAGATGAAGACGACTATGTCATTAACATGATTGATACTCCTGGTCACGTTGACTTTTCTGGTCGTGTGATTAGAAGTCTTAGAGCAATTGATGGTGCTGTTGTAGTATGTGATGCTGTAGAAGGTATCATGACTCAAACTGAGACTGTAACTAGAATGTCTCTTGAAGAAAGAGTAAGACCTGTTTTGTATATCAATAAAATCGATCGTTTAATCAAAGAACTGAGATTAACTCCTGAAAAAATGCAAGAAACACTTGCAGCCGTTGTTGCAAACTTTAATGAATTAATTGACACTTATGCTGAAGATGAATACAAGGAAAAATGGAAAGTATCTATCCAGGACGGTAGTGTAACTTTTGGTTCTGCTAAAGATAGATGGGCAATCAATGTAGACATCATGAAGAAAAAAGGTGTCACATTCAAAGACGTAATTGACGCATATTCTGATTCTGGAAAAGTTGAAGATTTAGTAGAAAAAGCACCATTAGCTGAGGGTGTACTTGGAATGGTAGTAAAACATCATCCGCCACCACATGTTGCACAAAAATATAGAATTCCAAAAATCTGGAAAGGTGATTTGGAATCTGATACAGGTAAAGCACTTCTTGCTTGTGATGATGACGGTCCTACAATTATGATGTGTGTAAATATGACAATTGATCCTGCCGCAGGTCCTGTAGCAATTGGAAGATTATTTTCTGGTAAAATCAAAGACGGTCAAACAATTAACATTATTGATACAAAACGTGAAGGTCGTGTACAATCTGTAAATTTCTTCATGTCAAATGTAAGAGAACAAGTAGGTGAATTAGGAGCTGGAAATATCCCTGCATTACTTGGTTTAACTGATGTTCGTGCAGGACAAACTATTTCAACTGTAAAAGATATTCCTGTATTTGAAGCATCAAAATATGTCTCAGAACCTGTTGTTCAAATGGCAATTGAACCAAAACATCCAAAAGATTTACCAAAACTTGTTGAAGTTTTAAGAAAACTAACTATTGAAGATCCAAATCTTGTAATCAAAATTGATGAAGAAAGTGGTGAAACAATTATGGCTGGAATGGGTGTATTACACCTTGATGTAGCAGTCAATCTAATCAAAGATGCAAAAGTTGAGATTGTAACTTCTGAACCATTAATCAATTACAGGGAGACAATTAACGGTGGATGTGAACCTGTTATGGCAAAATCTCCAAATCGTCATAATAAAATTTTCATGAAAGTAGAACCACTTGAACCTGAAATTGCTGAAATGTGTAGAAACGGTACACTCAGCGAAATGAAAGATAAAAAAGAAACAGCTCAAATATTACGTGAAAAAGGTTGGTCACCTGATGTTGCAAAGAAAGTAATGAGATTTGATTCTCGTGGAAATGTTATGATTAACGGAACAAAAGGTGTTCAATTTGTAGATGAATCTACTGATTCACTACTTTCTGGATTTGATGAAGTAATGAGTGAAGGGGGTCTAACAAAAGAACAAGTAAGAAACTGTAAATTTACCTTCACACATTTTGTTCCTCATGAAGACACTGCTCATAGAGGATTGTCTCAAATTGGACCTGCATCAAGACGTGCATGTCTTGCAGCATTTTTGTCTGCAGAACCTGTATTACTAGAACCAATGCTTGCAATTGAGGTTCGTGTCCCAACTGATCTTATTGGAAACGTTTCATCTGTATTGCAAGGAAAACGTGGTAAAGTTTTGGATATGCAGCAAAAGGGTGCAACAAGTATTGTAATTGGTGAAGTCCCTGCAGTTGAAACATTTGATATTTCTGAAAAAATGCGTGGTCAGACTGCTGGTAAAGCAATGTGGAACACACACTTCAAGGCCTGGACTCCTGTTCCAAAATCAATTGCTGCAACTCTAACTGAAGATATACGAAAGAGAAAGGGATTGAGTCCAAATCCTCCAGAACCAACCGAATTTATCGATAGAGACTAATGGTCAAAATCGAGACATTTGATGCAAATACTTTTTGGAATAAATCTTATGCTCACCAACGTGGGAAATTACTAAAACGCGTTCAAGTCCCTGATGATCAGATCAAAATTTTGGTAAACAAATCATACCTGGAACTTCCAGCACCGTTACGTTATGAAATAGAAACAAGCGGAATTACAAAGGCTGAACTCGGTTAATTTTTGCATCTTTTATTTTTTTAGAAAGATTTCGAATTGTTACACTACTAATGTTTGCAACTTTTGATACATGTGCTTGAGAAATTTTCTCTTCATTTTCTAATATGGCAAGATATACTACTGTCGCAGCCATAGCTATTGGATTTTTTCCACTAGTAATCATCAATTCTTCAGCTTTTATCAAGAGTTTAACGGCATCTCGCTTTGTTTTTTCTGAACCTCCTACTTCTGTTGTAATTCTTGTGATGAAACTTACTGGATTATAAGTTTCAAGTGTTAGATCCAATTCCCTAACTAAAAGTCTGTAAATTCTATGTATGCTGGTTCTTCGTAGATTTGTCACATCTGAAATATCCTGTATGGTTCGTGGTGTATTTGTTAATCTACATGATGCATAGACACAAGCACTCAAAATTACAGGTATGCTTCTTCCTTTTCCAATTTTTTTTGCCAAAGTTTTTCTGTAAATATATGCTGCTTGCTCAACTGCGGCATCTGTAAGTGATAATTTTGATTTGAGACCTTCTAAAAGCGTGAAAGCCTTTTGCATATTTCTGTGGCCTGGAAGTGCTTTACTGTTTTTATCCCACATTCGTAAGCGATAAAATGTTCTCTTCATCTCTCCACTTAGATTTCTTCCTGTTGCATCCTTGTCTGTCTGTTGAATGATTGTAGATAATCCCATATCATTGAATGCTAGTGTTGATTTTCTACCTGTCCTTGATTTTGACATGTAATCTTCACCTGATTGTGTTGTATATTCTGGTCCGAGTTCTGCAATATTTTCTGTAATCACCTGACCACATGATGAACACATTATCTCGCCTGTATTACTATCTGAAATTAAAAGAACATCTTTTCCTTTATTGTTTTTACAAATATGCTCTTTACCATCGAAACCTTCATTCATAATTCTAGTATGGAGTTTTGAATTAATTAGGAAAGCCTTCTAGTGTTAATTTTTTACATTTAGCACTATCATTCTTCAGAATTATTTTGATGGTGCAGGTTTACCATGATGAATGACATTTCTCTTAGAAATTCATATTCTCCGTTTGACCAAGAATACTTGTTAGCATTGTCCCAAAATTCTTGGCTTTTCTCTACTTTGCCTTCATTCATTTGCATATTCAATATTCTAATTTGATCTATAATATGGAAATTGCCTCATTTGATAGACAAAATCACTCAAAAAAATTGATCCATTTATGAGGAATATGGAATTTACACTACGTCTTGGTCAGCTAAAGTCACACAGAATCACATTTACCATTACTATGGTATGTAAAACTATGAAAGCACGATTTGACGGAAAATGCAAAGAATGTGGCGATGATATACGTAAGGGTAAAGAAATCGCTAGAAATGCAAATGACGTTTGGGTTCATAAACACTGTGTTGAAGAATTAGTGGATTTACCTTAAATCATATATCCGCGGTTTTTTTATTTTTATCATGTCCATTAATCCGCTAGATCTTTTACTTTGGACATTTAGACGAAATGAAAATGACGTTGTAAAATTGTATGATGCCTTATCTCCTATCATGGAAGTTTCTACAGGAGGAGATATGCTCAATTTTGGATTTTGGGATGATTCTACCTCCCATCCTATTGATGCACAAAAACAACTCTGCATGTTGGTTGGAGATATGGCTGAACTTTCATCTGCTCATATAATTGCCGATATTGGCAGCGGTATTTTGGGGCCTGCAAAAATCTGGAATTCACAATATCCTTCATTACAGATTTCTTCAGTGAATGTTAATTTTTCACAACTCTCATCTGTTGATTCGGGAAATATATCCAAACTAAATTCCACTGCACGAATGCTACCATATGCTGATTCTTCATTAGATCGTGTGGTCGCCTTAGAATCTGCACAGCACTTTAAGCCAATTGGAGATTTCATTTCAGAATCTTATCGTGTGCTAAAAGATGATGGCATTATGTTGCTTGCAATTCCTACAGCTACTGATAATGCAAATCTTGCCAATCTTGGAGTCCTAAAATTTACTTGGTCTTCTGAACATTATTCTGAAACACAAATTAAAGATGAAATTTCTAAAAATAAATTTGAAATTATAGAATCAAAAAACATTGGAAAAAATGTGTATGTTCCTTTAGCAGAATATTATATTGAAAATCGAAATGAGTTACGTCAGAAAATTCTCACTCGTTATTCTAGTTATGTGGAAAAAATACTATTTGGTTCAATGAAAAAAATGAAATCTTCATCTGAAAAAGATCTCATTGATTATTCATTACTAAAATGTAAGAAATTAGCACTAGATTAGAATAGTGCATAACATTAAATATTATAATTACAAAAATAACTCATGGGAGCATCGTGTAAAGGAATATGTTTACAACACAAAGTAGCAAAAGTTCCAAATTCACAAAAATACCAATTTGGACTAAAACGTTGCAGCTGGTGTGAAGTATGGCTTGACACTGAATCAATTCGCTGTCCTTGCTGTAAAATGATTCTAAGAACAAAGTCTAGAAATAAGAAAAAAGTTATAGACGAAAAATCAAGTTCATCTGTTGCTGCATAAAATGAATTCTGATACTTCTTCATCAAAACCTGTTATAATAATTGGTGCCGGAGTTGGTGGTTTATCGACTGCAACACTTCTCGTAAATGATGGATATTTTGTATCTGTCTATGAAAAATCTAATCGTGTTGGAGGCAGAACCACTTCTATGGAATTTAAAAATCATATTTTAGATAATGGCTTTCATATAATGCCATTTTATAAAAAATCTGCAATTTATGAAATTCTAAAAGATGTTAAAATTGAATCCAGATTAAAACTTGCAATTGTAGATAAGATTGCATTTTATGATAATGGTTTCCATACTTATCCTAAAGGCATTGCAGATATTCTCAAAATGTCTTTGATTCCATTTAAGAGTAGAATTTCATTATTGAAAATCTTACTTCCCATGGCTTTTACTAGTATGGAAAAAGCAGAAAAATTAGATTCTATACCTCTCACCCAAGTTACTTCTAAACTTGATTTTCACTCAAAACAATTTTTTGATGCAGTATGCATGCTTGCATTTGCAGATACTCCTGAGCACATATCTCTTGGTGAATTTGCAAGAACCATTATTCGTGCAAATCCTTTCAAAGGAGGAACGAGTGAATTTGCATATCCTGACATGGGCGGGTATGACAGAATTTGTCAGGTAATGGCAGATTATGTTAAAGAAAAGGATTCACAGGTAAGACTTGGGAAATCTATCAAAAAGGTGCTTATCAAAAACCGAAAAGTAGTTGGTGTTGAATTATCTGATGGAGAAGTTGTTGAAAGTGACTGTGTTATAATTTCATATCCTGCATATCATGCAATAAATCAGTTATTTGATTCTGGAATTTTTGATGATGATTTTATTAAAAAAACAAACCGTCTCAATAAAACCACATCTGTAGTAGAGGTTCATTTTGCATTATCAAAAATGTTAGATCATCGTCAAGTTGTTTTTCCTGTAGGTGAAAACTATGTTTCAAAAGGAATATTCTTCATTTCAAATATTACTCCTTCAGTATCTCCAAAAGGAGAACATCTCATAATTGTTGGTACTCCGGTAAAACCTGAAGAAACTGAAAATCCTACAAGAATCAAAGAAATCGTGTCAAAAATGAAACAAGAGTTAGCTGAAATTTATCCTGATTTTAACAATTCATTACTATGGGATAGACCTGCAGCTTGGAAACTTGTAGAGGCTGTTGTCAAAGAACCTGGGCTGGTATGGAAAAATAAAATGCCACATTCAGTATCACAAGTAGATGGATTATTTTTTGTAGGTGATTCTACTATTAGTTATGGTATTGGAACTGACTCTGCAGCTCATAGTGCAGTTCTGGCACATCCTCTTATACAAAAACATCTTTCTTCATTGTGAGTGTTTTTTTGCATAATTTGCAAATTCATCTAAAACAATTTTCATACTACTTTCGATTTTATTTTTAGCAAACATTGCTAAAATCTTTAATCCTCCTGATAGTACAAAATCCACTTCAATTGTAACTTTTGTCTTATCTCCAACTTTTTCATATCTCTCATCAAAAATTGTACCTTTTGCTTGTCCATCTAGCATCTTAACAATATGCCTGTCTGGTTTTTCTACTATGTGTTCTGTAGTAACATTAACTGTTTTTCCAAGAAATTTCAAAGTTTCAAAAACCTTAGTTACATTTCCTTCGCTTTCAATTATTTTTAAATCTAGAAAATATTCTGGAAGTATTTCTGTAAATTTTTCATAATTTGTACTGATTGCAAAAAATTCGTCTCGATCAATATCTACTATTTTTGTAAAGGAAAACTTTGACATACATTTTTTGAAAATTTATTGAATTAAAGTCTAAGGATTATGTTGGCACTAGTTGGGCAATTAGCACTTGTTTATATATTGTAATTGAAAAAAATTGTTTAATGAAAGTTCTACTCGCAGGAATTGCAAGTGTCTTACTATTGACCTCAATGGTTGCCAGTGTAGATGCAAACAATGTTCCTGATTGGGTAAAAAATAACGCAGGATGGTGGGCTGAAGGCCAAATTGATGATACAGCATTTGTTTCTGGTGTCCAGTACATGATTGAACAGGGCATAATCAGTGTTCCATCAACTACTAGAAGTTCTGGAGATACTGATACTATTCCTAGTTGGGTAAAAAATAACGCAGGATGGTGGGCAGATGGCACATTAACTGAAAACGACTTTGTTAACGCCTTACAATATTTAATTAAAATGGGAATCATGAAAGTTAGTGCAGGCGCTGTTAGTGATGATGGTGCCTCAAAATCACAATATCAAGAAACTCCTAAAGAAACTACTAAATCACAATCATCTGGTAATGCCGAACTTGATGAAATGTTAGTACAATGTCAAGGTGGAGAAAATAAAAGAGAAATCCGTGAATGTGAAAAAACAATCAAAGATGAATACAAATTAAAAACATACATGAACGAAGGTCAAAAATACCAACTTGGCAACGTAGCATATTATTATGTTTCAAACTGGCAAGAGGATACTAGAAAGGGAGTTAAACAATACAATAACATTGCATATACTGCAACTGGACAAGCTCTCTTAAACCTACAAGTGTTGGTTCAAAACACTGGTACATCAAATGAAACATTGATGTGTACAAGTCCTTCAATTTGTAATTATTCTGTATGGGATGGTGGACACAAATGGGTAAACTCTGGCTCTGATTTCACATCTGGTAACATTGTACTAAAACCAGGTCAAGCCAAATTTGCAAATATTTTATGGGGACCTGCAATAGGTTATGGAAGTTATGAAAACTTTGAGTATGATTCTAACAAAGATTACTACTTGAGAATATCTGAACCATTTGGAAGTATGGATCTTCCTTTGGATCTAGTAGTTGTTCCATAACATCTCATCTTTTTCTTATAATGAAAAATGTCAGATATAATTTGGGGCACAGTGACAAAAATTTTATCAAATAATTCATTTGAGATGAATGTTTCACATCAAAAAGATACAAACAAAGATAGCTATCAAGATGTTGAAGAAATCAATTTCGTTGAAATCGATATTCCAAGTATTCCTATTGATGAAAAATCTAGAAGCGTTCCACAAATTGAGGAAAATTTAAAGGATAAATTTGTAAAATGTGAAATTTCAGGCAGGAATTCTGAAAACAGGCTAGTATGTGTGGTATCTCACTCTGGTGCTGGAGGATACTAATGTGGAATCCTCAAACCATTTCCAAATCTATTCAATATGATGATTTGACTACTGGAAAAATACCTGCTTTAATAATTCCTGAAATTATATCAAAAGAGAACTGTGCTGTATTATCCAAAAAAATTTTAAACACTTCTGTGAATAATGGAACTTCCAAATTTGGCACCTCTTTAAGCTCTCACATATATGAAAAGCCAAAATATTTTTTTAATGCACAAACATCAAATGAATTTTTTAAAAAATTATTTCTAGATTACATGTCTCCTTTAGTTATAATGCGTCAAAAAATCTCAAAATTATTTAAAAAACAAATATCTACTGCAATTGAAAATGGCATGAGTTATTCTGATGCTGTAATACGAATTCATAGTTCTAATGATTCTGTGCATTTACATCGTGATAATTCTAATTTTGAAATGAATGAATATAATGTGAGTCATCTTGAAAATCAACTATCTGCAATCCTTTATCTTCAATCACCCATAAATGGTGGTGAATTAACAATATTCCAAAAAATGTGGAATAGAAAAGATGAATATATGCGTGAACCTGAATTTGGATATTCTTCTGAATTAGTTAAAAATATTTTTAAAACAAAAATTTTACCTATTGAAGGAAATATGATTATTTTTAATCCAAAATTCTATCATCAGATAGAATCTATAGTTGGAACAAAGTCTCGTATAACGCTTGGATTTTTCTTTGGTGAAATGTCAAAAAATTATCTTTATTCTTGGGCTTGATTATTTAACAAATATTTCTAAAGTATCCAATAATTTATCTTGATTATTTGAAATCTCATCTGATATGATGTCCGATTCAATCTCTATTCCTTCTGATTTTCCTTTGAATTTTAGATAATCCTCAACATAAACTCCTGACGGTCCTGAAAATCTCACTAGTATTTTATTTTCAGTTACTCCCATTACTGAAAATGGGACTTTGATAGTTTTTTCTTCTTTGTTTGAATTTACATTCATTAGATAATCTTTTTCATGAAAGACTGCTTTTCCTTGAAAGGTATTCTCATCTTGAGTGAGATACAATATTTTTAATTTGAATGGTAATTTTAAATGCATGAAAATTACATAAAAAATAGGATATTTAATAAACATAGAAAAATTATTTGTTAGCACTAGTATTTGTGCCTAAAATTAGGCACTACATTAAATGAAATCCATCTGTTAAATTCTCAAAATATCATAGAGTATATGCAGAAAATTATCATTATAGGACTATTTTGTTTGTTAATGATTCCTGCATCTGCGTTTGGACATAAACTGATTCCTACAGATGGAACTAACATTGATTATGAATCTGCATTGGAAATACCTGATCCTGTAATTTCTTGGGCTATGTATGAAGAGTTAGAAAATAAAGCATTGTTTTACAAATTTGATGCAAAAAAAGATGATAGACTTTACAGCAGTATTGTTATTCCGAAATTAGAACATTTGGAAAATTTTACGCCTTCACTTGTACTGATAGGACCTTCAACATTCCTTGATTTGGTGGATGAGCTTAAAGTAATGGATACTGACAAAAATTTTGATTATCCTACGCCTGATGGATATGATGCTTATGTTTTTGATTATAATGGTTCAATCCCCTCAAAAGAGTTCTATGAGCCATTTGGGCAAATCACATATTGGGAACGTCAAGAAATTGATCTCCAACTAGAAGCTCCTGGCACTTACTATATGGCAGTTTTTGATAAGGAAGGGTCCTCTGGGAAATTAGCGCTTGCTATTGGATATGTAGAAGATTTTTCTGGAAATGATTTTGTCACTGTATTGCCTAATGCATGGCTTGAATCAAGATACTTTTCTGAAGATTTTAATCCACTTGTAATATTTGTTGGAATTATTTCTGGAATTTTCTTTCTAATAGGGTTCTCAATATACAGAAAAATTAAACGAAAATGAATATTATCTAGGAATTATTCATAAAACTAGTGGAAAACAAATTCCAAAAAATGTTGGAACAAGCATCCGATCTTGCAGAAGATGAGGAATATGAAGAAGCTTTACTTCTATATGATAAAATTTTAAATTCTGATCCAAAAAACATACCTGCATTACTGGACAAAGCTGCCACCTTACAAAGAATGGGAAAAAATTCACAATCATTTCAAATTTACAATGTTGTTTTAAATGAAGATTCAAAAAATCTAGATGCATTAATTGGAAAAGGCACCTTGTTACATGCAAAATCAAAATTTCTTGATGCTGTTGAGTGCTATGATTTGGCTCTAAAAATAAAACCTCGTTTTGCAATGGCACTTGCATGTAAGGGAATGTCACTTGGTGAAATCGGCGAACTCACATCTGCTTTATCTTGCTTCAAAAAGGCACTTACAATAGACAAGGACTATGATTTAGCAAATTTAGGCAAACAAAAGGCTCTGGAACTATTAAAATCACAAAAATCTAAAAAATAGAAACATCGCCTGGGGCTGGACCTCTCTTCTTTTCATGGTATTCAAAATAATCCTTATGTGCTGTATCTTGGTGTTTTCGTAGATTTTCATAGTCATCAAATGTATCATGACACAAAAAGCATTTTGGCTTATCTTCGTCGACTAAAGGCAATACCATATTGAAAATTAAATTTACATTGTTTTATATTTTCACTTTTAGTAACTCATCTATGTTAGAAGAACTAGTTGGAAGTTCAACTGCAATTGAACATGCCATAAATGGTGAAGAATTAACCTTTGATGACGGTATAGAGATACTAAATGATGATAATCTTCATGTCATTGGTGCAGCAGCTGACATTGTAAGGAAAAAACTTGTAGGTGATACTGTATCCTTTGCAGCATCTTATTACATGAATTACACTAATCTTTGTGCTGCCAGTTGTCAAATGTGTGCATTTTATCGTAAAGGAGGAGAAGATGATGCATATACACTTACTCCTGATCAAATAGAAAAACGAGTTGCAGCTGCAAAAGATTTAGGTGCAACTGAAGTACACATTGTAGGAGGATTTCATCCTGATTTACAACTTGATTATTATGAGCAGATGATGTCTACAATAAAACAAAAACATCCTGACATGACTATCAAGGCATTTACTGCAGCAGAAATTTTCTTTCTCTCAAAACTAACAAAAAACTCTGTTACTGAAATTTTATCTCGATTAAAAGATGCGGGTCTTGATACAATGCCTGGAGGAGGGGCTGAATTATTTCATCCTGGTATTAGAACGAAAATCATTCGAGGTAAATGTTCTGGACAACAATGGCTTGATACAATCGAGATAGCACATAATCTTGGAATTAAAAGCAATGTTACTATGCTTTATGGTCATATAGAAAAACCAGAACATATAGTTGATCATCTCATTAAGATTAGAGAATTACAAAAAAAGACTAATGGATTCATTACCTTAATTCCATTGAAATTTAGTTTAGATAATACTGAGCTTGAAAAAGAGCACAAAGTCACACATGAATCATCATCAATTTATGATTTGAAAATTATTGCATTATCGAGATTAATGCTTGCACAAACTCTCAAAAATATTTCTGTTTACTGGGTTGCATACGGAACAAAACTTGCTCAAGTTGCATTATCTCACGGAGGAAATGACTTGGTAGGAACTGCATTTTCTGAAGAAATTTATCGCGCAGCAGGCAAGCCTACTAATTCCTCAGTATTAGAACTGGCAAATCTGGCAAAAGAGATTGGCAGAAAACCTATTCAGCGAAATACTTACTTTGAAACTCTTCAGACCTTTACTTAGTTGCAGGTTTCTTCTCAGTTTTCTTTGCACCACCTTTTCTTTTTCTGCGTGCTCCAAAACTAATCAAGATTAGTAAAAATCCAACTCCGACTAAAATTCCTGCAAGTGTTTTAAAATCCTCATTTTCTCTTTCATTAACCAGAAATTCATATTTTTCTTCTTCTGTCATTCCTTCTCTACCGATTGGTGTCATGTCTGTTAATACTCCTGAAAGTATCATTCCAACTACAATCATTGAAATTCCCCCTGCTAAAATTTTCTTATCCACTAACATTACATAATTTATGAAATCTAGATTTAATTAACAATTCGACAGATCTATCATATGGCCCAACTTCCAAACTTCACAAGTAAGGCATTTTTGGCTCCTATGGCTGGAGTCAGTGATCCTGCATTACGAATAATGTGTAAAAAAATGGGTGCAGGTCTTGTTGTAACTGAATTAACTAGTGTTAATGCAATAGTTGCAAAACATGATCAATTAGAATCTCAATCAAAAAATATTACTGAATTTATTGAATTTTCTGAAAAAGAACGCCCATTATCTGTTCAATTGTTTGGTTCTGACATTGTCGCATTAGAAAAAGCTGCAAAAATTGTAGAACCACATTTTGATATGATTGATTACAACATGGGGTGCCCTGCACCACACATTACAAAACAAATGGCCGGTGGGGCATTATTACAAAATGCTGATCTTACAAGAGAAATATTTCGCACTCTAGTTAATACTGTCAAAAAACCTGTATCTCTAAAAATGAGAATGGGAGTAACTGAGGAAAACAAATCTCTCTTTTTAGAAATTTCAAAAATTGCAGAACAAGAAGGAATTCAAATGATGACTTTGCATCCACGAACTGTTTCTCAAGGATATTCTGGTCATTCTGATTGGGATATGATTAAAAAATTAAAACAAAATGTTTCAGTTCCTGTAGTTGGAAATGGTGATATTACATCTCCTGAAATTGCAAAAAAGGTTCTTGATTACACTGGATGTGACTATCTGATGATTGGTAGAGGTGCAATGGGAAATCCATTCATTTTTGAACAAATTAATGATTATCTTGAATTTGGAAAATACAAAGAATATACGCTTACAGACAGACTAGAAGCCTTCGTTACATATCTTGAATTGACAGAAAAATACAATATTAGATTTGCAAATATCAAACAACAAGCCATTAGATTCACAAAAGGTACTGTAGGCGGTGCACAACTTCGAAATAGACTCAGCGCTGCAACAAATACTGATAATCTAAAAGAACTACTTTTACAAAAAGTGACTGTCTAACTACTTGTACAAGTCAAATTCAGGACTTCTTTGTTGACTTTTTACTTCTGACATTACAGCTTTTACAACCTCATTGTGGTTGTATGTTAAGTGTCTAAGGAACTTTGCTGAAACATCTGCTCTAGTTTCATCATCTGCAAAAAGCATCTCTTCAGATGACAATTCAGTCATCATCTCTTTGCATTCCACACAAGGATCAAAGTCCAAGAAAAGCTTCATGGGTAGTTTCCTCATCTGGATAATATAAGACTAGATCCTGACTTGATAGGCTAGAATTAGAATTCTTCGTCATCAATGAAAAGTCCAGAGTAATCATATACTGAATCATTATTTTGGTTTGTTTTCATGTATAGACTAAGTGAATTTTGAATATAAGCAGTATGAACAATTTATCTTTGATTCTTTTTTTCAAAAAATACTTGTTAAAAATACAAAACCCTACATGGTTTTTCATTGGAGTTATTCTGTTAATTTTAGGCTCATTCATAGTTGTTTTTGATTATCCTCAAATACAATATTTTGATAATATGGGCACCGAACTTTATGCCACCTTAGAATCTGAACAAAAAGAAATTCACAATAGATTAAAAATTGAATTTGCAATTGGTGGTGCTATAATTTTAGGAGGAATTACATTTTGTATATTTGCAATTTCAAATATTCGGTTTTCTAAAAATTAATCATAATGGTTTTGAAATCTTCAACTCAAAATCAGGAACAAGTCCTTTTTGTTTTGCCATATCAAACATTAATCTGACGGCCTTTTCTCCTGCCTCGCCCATATCCACAGTCACTTCATTAACATACATTAGAACAAATTTTTCAATTAATTCTCTTGATTTTCCTCTACTGTACTTCATTGCATAATCAAGTGCGTCTTTGATGTTATTTCTTGCAAATTTTATGGATTCTTGCAAGTACAAATCAAATTTATGAATTAACTCTTCTCCTAATTTTTCACTCATTACATTAACTCCTAATGGAACTGGCAATCCTCCTGATTCTTTATGCCACCATTCTCCTACGTCAAGAATTTTCTGTACTCCTTCTTGTTCAAATGACAATTGTGTTTCATGAATTACCAATCCTACATCTACCTTTCCACTTCTAACTGCCTCTGGAATATCACTAAAGTTCATTTCAACATAGTCAAACTTTCCAATCATTAATTGTAATAGTAAATACGCTGATGTCATTTCTCCTGGAATTGCAATTTTTGATTTTTTTATTTCATCAATTGTCATTGGTTTTGTTGCTGTAACAATTGGTCCGTAATTAATTCCAAAACTTCCTCCACTTCTTAGCATTACATAATTTGGAATGTGTGCACAAGCGTGAACTGATACTGCAGTTACATCTAGTTCTGGATTTTTTGCTTTTTTATTCAAATTTTCAATATCTTCTATAACATGTGTGACTGAAAAGTCATCAGATTTTACCTTGTCAGTAAACATTGCATAAAACATGAATGCATCATCAGAATCTGGTGTATGTCCTACAGAAATATCCACGATCTTGAAGCGTATTTCTCGTAATAATAACCAAAGTTTTCGACAAATATAATAAATAAAATGGTATACACAATCTATCATGATTTGCTCTAGTTGTGAAAACCACAAGCATTTTGAATGCATAGATTGCCAAAACAATCACACTACAGAATTATGTAATTGTGATTGTCATTTGACAGAACATGAACACAACGATTAGTATAATAGTTTAAAAAATTATTTTTTGACATGGATGATGATCCTCACTCTGATGAAGAAATTTTAGAAATTTTAAAGATGAAAAAAGTTGCTGTTGTAGGTATGTCAAAGAATCCAGACAAGGCTGCACATTATGT
>Ga0208766_1000396_pt1 | contig 24201 bp, 20 predicted proteins | sample ETN01SmetaG_3_FD_185792 | JGI IMG/M metagenome (GOLD analysis project Ga0208766, IMG submission 185792) | Marine microbial and viral communities from oxygen minimum zone, Eastern Pacific Ocean - ETNP2014F12-01SV263 (SPAdes) (version 2) | ecosystem: Environmental > Aquatic > Marine > Oceanic ... | reverse complement strand
TAAATAAGATGCTCGTCGAGGGCATCAAGATATTTGATCCTTCAAAGGCAAAGGATATTGAGAACCAGAGAAATAATAGCGGTAATAATGGTAATAATGCCCCTACTCAGACTCCTGGCGGACCAGTAGGAACTTTTTCTGGTAATGCTAATAGTGGTAGCGTCCAAGCAAAGGGCGTAAATATTGCCAAGAATTTCAAGAGTGAATTAGGTATCACAAAGGAAGCAGCAGCGGCAATTGCTGGTAACTTTGCACATGAATCAGCAGGGTTTATTCCTGGTATTAGGGAAGGTGGACCCTTCGGACAAAACTCAAAACCATGGCCTAAGAATACAGTTGGTAAAGGTTATGGTTGGGCGCAGTGGACAAATGCTGCACCTGGAGACAGATACGATAAGTTTATTCAATCATACGGTGGCGACTACAGTAAGACTCCAACAAACGAGGATAACTGGAAGTTTGCTGTCCAAGAGATGAGGGGTCCTGAGCCTTTAGGCTCATCATTCTCCAGTATGACCGATGTTGCTTCAGCAGCAGTCTGGTTTAGAAAGCATTGGGAGCGTGCAGGTGTCCATCATGATGGACCTAGAATTAAATATGCTCAGCAATTCTTAGCTGAGATGGCAAAGGGTGGGGTCGTCCACCAACTGTTGGATGCTGGTGGTGAAGTAGGTAAGGATGGTTTACCTAAAGATCTTAGGATGCTTGAGCGTCTGAAAAGATCTAAAAGAGGTATGAAAAAGGGATTCCGCCAGATGGCAAGCGGTGGTGAATTAGATAAACTTAATTTTGCTAAAGGTGCAAGTGATGGTCCTGGCACTCCTGCAGGAATGTGTGTTGCTGGCGTGATCTACACTGCTGAAGCAAACGGTGCTAAAATCGGAGCACCTGAAGTGGCTGGTGGTGTAGATCCTGGAAACCATCCAAGAGGTTTGATGGCATGGGCAGTTAAGAAAGGATACGGATCTATACCTGGCACTCAAGGTAAACCAAGAAACATCAAAGGTGCGTTTGGCGACTTTGGTGTAACTTCCATGACGGAGACTCAGTGGGCAGATGCTGTAGTTGATGGTCTCGTTCCTAGTGGATCTCTAATCTTTAATACTAGACATGGTTGGGATTGGAATGGTGGATCTAGTGGTAATGATGCTGCTATTGCTCAAAATGGTGGTGCTGCACTTTGGAGTGGTCACTGGCAATCTGACTTCAAGCATAAAGGGAAAACAGTTGGTGCTGTCTATAGTAATGTAAAAGAGATTGTTGCCCTTACACACCCACAAGGTAATACTGCAGCACATGATGGGGTAACAACATCAGCATCACAGGATAGTAGCACTAATTCAGGTATTTCTAGGAATGGAGGTGGAGAGGATCCCAAACCTGAAAAACCCAAAACTCTTGAAGAGATGCTGGAGGCATTCAAGACAGGTTTAACAACTGCCTTGACAACGATCAACACCAACGTCAATAAATCAGCACAACCTACTACTGAATCTAAACCACCAACATCTTCTACTGAGTCTTCATCCACAGTCGCTGCAGCATCTAAAATCACAGCAGCTAGACCAGAAGGCGCTAACGCTAAACTAAAGGCGATTAGGGAAAAAGCACAGCGTGATGAAGAAGAATCAGAATTTGTACCCGTTATTGCGGAGAAATTGGTTATACAAAAGGTTACACAACAGATAAATACAAAAGGTAACACCAGCGCAGTATACACCAAACCTTCGCCACTCCTCACTAAGTAATGGCATCATCGAAAGCACCAACAATTAAGGTCACAAAACCAAAACTTTATAAGATGATATCTTATAAGGGTACTGGTGGTGGTGGCAAGAAATTTACTGCTGTTACTGCTGCTGATGAGTTAGGCAAGATTTCCAAAGATCAAAATCAGGCATTCAAGACTATCACCTCAGGTATGAATTCCTTGGGTGCATCTATGAATGGTATTGCTCTCCAAGCGGAGGCAATGACTCAAGCAATGAAGGATAGAATATCTGCCAGGATCAAGAGTGATGCAGCTACTAAGAAGGCAGAGACTGTTTCTGATAAATTAGAGGAAGAAAGAGAGAAGAAGAAAACTGCTGAGGATAAGCGTAGAGAAAATAAGAAGAATAGAGCAGCTGCAGAAGATAAAAGCGAGCAGGGAGAAAAGAAGGAAAAGAAGGTAGGATCTCAGGTAATCCAGAATTTTAAGAAGGCAGCAGGAGGTGCTTTCGGTAGACTTCTTGGTGCTGTTGCTAGATTCTTAGGTGGTATCTTTAAGATCTTCATTGCATTTGCTGCATTAGATTGGATCGCTAAGAATCCAGATAAGGTTCAGAAACTTGTAGAAGGACTTGCTGCTATTGGTAAGTTTGTCTGGAAGATAACGTCATTCCTAGTGGGGTCGGCGTTTGATGGACTGGTGAAGTTTATGGAGAATCCTATATCTCTGAAAGGGATCATAGGATTAGGACAGTTTCTGCTGTCTGCTGCTCCTATATTCTTAGGGATTGCATTCCTTAAGAATCCATTAGCAACGGCAAAGACTGTTGGATGGGTCGTAAGCAGTCTGATTAAAGGTATCCTAAACATCGGTAAAGCAGCGAAAGCTGGTGCCAAGCTTAGGAAGTTTGCGGGCAGCAAACTCGGTAAGGGTTTGATTGCTGGTGGTTTAGGTGTTAGTGCATTCCTGGGCGAGAAAGCTGCTGGTGCTAGCAGCTCAGAGGCAGTTGGCGCTGGTGTAGGCACCGCTGGTGGTGCTATGGTTGGTGAAGCTATTGGTAATAAACTCGGTGGTCCCCTTGGTGGGATGATCGGTGGTGCTGCTGGTGCATTCGTTGGTGGTAAGGCAGGTAAAGCAATCGGTGGGTTTATGGAACCCATCTTCAAACCAATCGGCAAATTCTTCAGTATGATTGGTAATGTCTTTAAGCAGGTCATGGCACCTATTAAGGATAGTCTGAGTGGTTTCTTTGAAGTCCTCGGAGCAGTAATGTCTCAGGTGCTAGACTTCATTGAGCCCCACCTGCCAATGATTAGTAAAATCCTGGGTATTGGCATCCAGGTCATGTTTGCACCACTATTCATGGGTATTAAAGCACTGACTGCAGTGCTGAAATTCTTTGCACCTAAGACAGCCGAGATAGATAAGGAGACGAGTAAAGGTAAGGCAGCAGGAGGGTCCTTCCAGACTGCTAAGATGGTCAAACCTAAGATGGCATCTGGCGGGACATTTAACCTGCAAGATGAGATGGCAAAGCAACTTCAGAAGACTATGAAGGTAGCTAGAGCTTTCGGTCAGTTGATGCAACTCCCATTCAAAGCACTGGGTGTTGGTATTATGACTGCCATCGGTGGTATTGGTAAAGTATTCGGAGCATTCCTCCCTGCACCTATTAGAAACATGCTAGGTGCAATGATCGCACCTCTTGCTAAGATCTTTGGTGTACCAACTTCTGTCATTGGTGGTAGTGCTGCCAATAAAGAAGATATGAAGGGTGGGGATAAAGGACAGGCAGAAAAAGGTATAGGAATGACCTGGGATGAGAAACTCCTAGAGGCAATTGCTGGTGATAATGGCACTATCTCACTGATTGGTAAACTATTCAAATCAATCGTAGAGCATCCCATCTTCAAAGGTGTGAAGGCAGTAGCAGGAGGTATCCTGGGTGCTGTTGGTAACTTCTTTGGATTCTCTGAAGGTGGTGTCCTACCTAAGGCATCCATGGGTGGATGGATCTCTGGTCCTCAGTCTGGTTACCCCGTGTCACTAGATGGTGGTGCTACCACATCATTCATCGGTCATGGCACTGAGTGGGTTGGCATGAAGGGATTTGCAGGTGGTGGCGCATTTGTTGTGCCATTTGACACTCCTGCAACTAGAGCGAAACCCGGTCTAACAGCTCAGAGGTGGGGTGAGGCATCGCGTGGTGGATACTCCATGCCAGGATTCTCTAAGGGTGGTCATCTACCTAAGTTTGCCGATGGTGGTAAGTTTGATCCTGAAAAGTATACAAAGAATAGTTATGAAGCAAGTAGAGTTGTCTTAAATGACAAGTCATACTATGTGACTTATGGATGGAATCCTGATGCCAACGTTGTAAATATTAAGTCAATGTCCAAGAAGATAAAAGGAGGACTCTTTGGCTGGGGTGAAGAGAGGATAGGTGTTAAACCAGGATCTGATGAATTTAATGCAGTAATGAATTCAGGTGGTCTGAAGTCTGACATTGCCGGTAGACATCAGACTTTCGGTACGAAGGGGACATCTGTACCAGCAGATATCAAAGAGATTAAGGTTCACCCACAGGCAGATATCGCATACATGTATAATAAATCATATCATGATAATTTAGATGCGTGGGAAGAACAGGGTGTTGATCACAAGAGATCTCAACATTTGGCAGCATCTGCTGCTGCTGAACTGGCGCAGGTTGATCCTGATGGGAAAGTTTCAGTTTTGCCAGGTGCGGATAATCCCCATGCAGCACCTGAGAGCATGAAGGATGCTGTTGTTACTGCAAAAGATCGTACTGAAGCACAGAGAGCAGAAGCGGCCGCAGAGACTAAGACAGAGAAGAAAGTAGAGACTGCTGATGACATCATTAATAGACTCTTTGGTACAAAAAATGAAGAAGGTGTAAGAGAAGGTGGATTATTAGGAGAAGGTCTTAAAGAGTTTGCTAAGGTTGCTCCTGGTGCGAAACTGGAAAAAAGTGAGCAGGAGAAGTCTGCAACCAAGAAAGAAAAATTGAATGCATTGACTGCCCAGCGTGATAAGGCGATGGCACCTGCTGTTATAGAGAAAGAAGCAGCACCTATTATGGGTGGTGAAGATAATGAAATCATTCTCCCTGGCAAGTCTAAGAATGATGCTGATGACTTCTTAATGCCTAAATTTGGTGTCATCCCCGAGTTTACTTCGACCCTTAGTAACTTAATGTAATGGCAGACAATCAATCAAGAGAATTTAAGTGTAAGAAAATTACTCTAACTACATTCACCGATGAGAAAGAGTATGACATTAAGGATATTGTGGGAAATTTTCTCTACTATGAGTCTATTGAGGCACCATTTGTACGCCTAGAGTTGACGATAATGGACTCTATTGACTTTAACTTGAATTTGCAGGGTGGTGAGAAAGTTGAAGTCGATCTAAAAACCTTATCAGCAGATGATAAGGGTGAGTTAAAGTTAGAATTCAAAATCTATAAGATTGGTGACATCATCAAATCTGAAAGAGGACAGATGTATAAACTCTTCTGTTGCTCACCAGAGATGTATAACAATGAGTTGAATAAAGTTTTCAAAGCATTCGGTCCTATTGATGAGGGTGGATCTAAGGACATTGAAAACATTCCCAAGCATGTCTGTAAGGAATATCTGAAAGCACCTGGCAAGAGAATTAAGGAAGATAATTTTGAAGCACACTCTAGAACCATGGTCGTATCTCCTAATTGGAGACCTGTAGACCTTATCTCATACGTCTCAGACAAGGTTACTAGGGTGACATCTGGTAAAGGAGGTGCGAAGCAATCTGGATTCTTATTCTTTGAAAATCAGAAAGGATTTAACTTTAAGTCTATTGATGGGTTATGTGAGCAAGGTCTTGTCTTTACATATACATACAAACAGCAGGGTCAACTAGAAGAAGGAGATCCTGGGTATTATAATATTGAATCTATTCAATATCCTGACAAGGCAAACCATCTCAGGCACATGAGGTTAGGCACTTACAAAACAGTTACCACTGGTATCTGTGTGCCTATGCCTACAGAAAGTAATGCCACACAGTCAGGTGTTAGTAATGACCAAAAGTCTGCACCCTCAGGCACGGTATATGGTGCTAGAGAGACCGCATTTGATGACATCTTCAGTAGAGCTAGTAAACTAGAGTCCAGTCCACCATTCAACATGCCTGAGGAGGTGAAGGGGGAGGGTGCATCACCTACTAGACAGAAGATGAGAATCATCCCAGCCATTTCTCATCAGCAAGGTGATCGTGGTAAACCGAAAGGAAATGCTGACAATGGGACTCAACCTTTTGATACATTAGCAGTTGCAGAGTATGCAGCGGCTAGATATAATTTAATGAAAGCAATTCAGTTAACCGTCAAGGTGCCTGGAAACACCGCACTCTGTGCGGGTGAAATTATCAAACTGGTCATACCTGGATCTCGCGAGAAGGGTGAGACTGTTACCAAAGATAGGAAATTTAGTGGGAAGTATCTTATTGCTGCCCATACGTTTACCTACACTAAGAAGGGTTGTAGTTCAGAATTGCTTTTAATTAGAGATTCAATTCCTAACAAGTAACTGAAATGGAAAGCATCGAAAAGCACATCCAAAAAGACAAAGAGATCCTAGATGATCCTAAGACCTCTCCCAATCAACGTCGCCATATTGAAGGCGAATTGTATGAACTGGAGGATTATGCTGAGCATCATAAGAAAGAGATTGAGGAAGGAGATCATCATGATCCCACATACCTAGAACTCTACTGCGATCAAAACCCATCAGAACCTGAATGTTTAGTTTACGAGGATTGACAAACCTCCAATAAATTATTATAATAACCATGTAAGGGTTGAAAATGAATAACTTTGAGGAGCTCTTATACGGGCATTATCGTAATAAACTGCAGGCACAGAGTAATCCTTCTCAATGGCCACAGATAGATATCAGGATTTGGCAAACATCATCTGGAATTTTTGAATCCAAGTCCTGGTACAAGTATAAAGGTGAGAAGGAAGCATACAACTGGTTGAGATATAGGATAACTGATATCACTGAGACAACTGTCAAGACTGATATCTATAACTACATTAGTAGAGAGGATAGTTGTCCTTTTATCTGGACATGGGATTGTAAATGGTGGACAGGTATTCCTGATGGTTTGTGTCAGGTAGGTAAGTTTTTAATTAAGTCTAGAATTCGATTCAACGGCTTAGATTACAGAGCATTGGATCAGGGGTGGGACACTGAAAGTGATAAACAAGCATGGGGTAAACCTAAAGAGGAGGGTGAATTTCTCTTTACCTTAGTCGATAAATAATCATACGGAATTATTATTTAAATGAGAGAACGCACTGATTACCTAGGAAGGGACGGTTACACTTGGTGGATCGGGGAAGTTGAGAGTATCAAGGACCCCTCTGAGATAGGTCGTGTCCAAGTGCGTATTCTTGGTTGGTATACTGGTCATAAGGCAAAGCAGGCATATACAAAAGAGATGCCTACAAAGGTGCTCCCATGGGCACAGGTGCTGCTGCCAAATGATCAAGCACAGACTAAATCTGTTGGATCCACCACTGGGTTGCAACCTGGCGCATGGGTCATGGGATTCTTCCTTGATGGTGATGAGGCACAGTTGCCTATTGTCATGGGTGCATTCCGTGGATTCCAAACAAAAGAAGATCCTGAGAAGAAGACGACTGTTGCTGATGGCACAGTTGCAGAAGAGTTGAAAACTGAGACTCCACAGAAAAAAGATTTAGCAGGTAACGAAAGGAACGACGGCAATCCATTCCCTAAGAAGCAGACATCCACACCAACGAGTCCTAGTGGAAATGGCCAGGAAGAAGCACGAGGTGCTATCTCTGCTGCTGAAGAAACTCTGCCTGGTAATGCTGTTACTAACCCAACCAAACCACCTGTAGAGAAGCAATCAATTGCTGATGGTGTTGCTGGTCCTAGTGGTGAAGGTTTCCCAGATGACCTAGAGCGTATGCTCACAGAGTTGGGCAACATGGCAGCGACTCTTGCCAGTGGTCCTGGTGGATTCATCTCCCTTGCAACGGGTAAGAAGGTTGCAGGCGATAAGGTGATGGAGCACATGGGTAAGATTATGAATTTTCTTGCTGGTGGTATTGCTGGTATTCTTGCACCATTGAAAGAATTACTTGCCAAACTCATTGCTGAGGTTGTTGGTAAGATTGTTGCTATCATCTCCAGTTTCGTCCCTCTGGTTGTGATCACCACAATCATGATGTTCCTTGAGATGATCTTTGATATCTTCTGCATGAAGAAACCGATGTGGTTGGGGCTAGTGCAAGCCGCAATATCGGATGTCTCTGCGTTCGCTAATAATATAGCAACGCAGATTGTAGATAAGATTGCTGATAAACTTAAGGGTATTGACTCTGCTGTTAAGGGTGTTACTAATCGTATCCTTAGTGGTATCACTAAGACAATGAATCGCATCAAAGATATTGCTGGAGATGTGATCGCTGCTGTTGATATGGCAAAGGGTATTGCTGGGCAGGCGAGGGCACTTGGAGATGCAGTAACATCAATCTTTGAGTTTGACTTTACTAAACTCAACTGGGCAGGTCTAATTAAACTCCTGTTTGCCATCTTGGCGATGTTCTTCAAGAAGGATTGTGGGAGGAAGATAAAACGACCGAAATCTAAAGGGTGGTATCCGTTGATCGGGACCACGGAATGTGGTCACATCAATGAAGCAATCGTTGGCACACCATACTCTAGTTATGATGATGCTGTTACTGGTGAAGGTAACAAGGGTAGTTACATCGATCAAATGTTTACTGGCATCAATACAAACCTCATGGAGGTCGTGACTGCTTTAAATGGTGCTAAGATAATCAATGATGCAACACCTGGCATTGAGAAGCAGATTACTCAGGGTCCTGGTGGTGTTACAGACATCCAAGATGGTCATGGTAATACTCATAAGAATGTCCCCAACAACGAAACTAAGATCGTTGCTAAGGATAAGTGTGAGACCATTAAAGGTAACTATGTGCTGACAGTTGAGGGTGACTTCTATCTGAAGGTCATGGGTAACTATCATGAGGAAGTGACAGGTGCTAAGAATGACAACGCATCTCAGGGTCCTCAAGCAAAATCTGAGGGATCAACTAAGAATGCAGATAAGGCTTCTGCAAAGAGTGACCAGAATGCTAAGAGTACTAATATTGCCAAAGCAAATAAAGACGTTACAGCTAATATTCCTACTGGTACTAAGATGGTCAACATGGTCCATATTCAGCGACAGGAGCGTGATCAATACTTCAAGGCATTGCCTGGTGGTCACTTCTATCCTGTTGATGAGATTCCATTCCATCCTGAGGCAGATGATCAGGGTAGAGTGCCATGGGGTAGTCAATTGTCTGGTAATTTGGAAGACGATAAAGAGCAGAAGTCTGCATCTCGTAAAGAGGGTGACCATGACATTGCATACACTGGTGACGTTAGTATTCAGGGTGCAAAGGTTAAGATCACTGCAATTAACTCACTAGCATTTAACTCTCAGACTGTTAAGACTGAAGCAAACACCATTGAAAACGTGGCATCTGGTGAGATTACTAACGAGGCAAACTGGATCTCCTCTTTCCTCAACAGTGGTAGATTTGAGATCGTTGCGGTATTTAACCCACTCAAAGCATTGTCTGGTCAATTCACCTTTGTGAATGGTGCCATCATCGATATTTGTACTGACCTACCTATCCCTGGTCTAGCACCTCCCACACAGACTAGAATCTGTTTGGGTACATCGATGCCTGCATCCATGAATGACATCATCATGGGATCTAGTGCAGGTGTCCACTCAACCTTCATCGCATCTCCTACAGGTGTGATCGCTGAATTTGTGCCCACTGGTGCCCTGTTGAATCAGGTTGCTACTGGTCTGATACACACGGGCGTCGGCACTGGATATATGGCAACTGGCTGCGGTCTCGGACCCCATCAGGTCTATGGCTTGCCATTGCTGCTGAATTGATGTATGATATGGGAGTCTTCATCATGCTTCCATGGAAACCGAAACCTACCTTGAGCACATCTGGGTTACCATCTCTAAACGCTCCATCAAAATGATCGATAGTGAGGGTGTGGACGAAGTTATCAAATGGAAGTTTGATGAAGAGGGTGCCGAAGGATTCTATGAGACTATCGCTGAATTCAACAAAACCCTTCCTGAAGATCTAATCACTTATCTCGCATGAATAGCATAATTACGTTATCCTGTGCAGAAGTCCAAGAAAACTTTGACTTCGTATTCTCTCTAGTTGAGAGAGGTCACACCATCAAAATCATCCATGACGGAGGAGTTTGTATGATGACACCTATTATCACAAAGGAAAAGGGATCTGAGATAAATATCCCAGACCCTGAGGAATTTGTGCCTGATCCCGCTGGGGTGCAGGCATACGTTACAGAGTCTCTCGGAGAAATGTCGCAAGGTTTCTAAGATGCAGAAGGTTCGGATTACAAACTCTTTTCATCATTTGAAAGACATAGGTATAGTCCAGATGTATTTCATCCAAGGTATACCGTTTACATTTGAGGAGTTACCGAATTCTTTAAGCGAATTAGAAGAAGTTAAACTCGATGCAGATACTGCACGAGGATATACGATGGATGATCTTTACAAAGCATCAGAATATCTGGTGTTAGAAGGTTGTCATCCTATTTTATTTGATCTCAGTGATTGGGTTGAAAATTATGAAGAAGTCCCTGACTGATGACCCTTCAGACATGAATGCATATGTCTTTGGCGGGAGACCTGTCACAGCGGTAGGTCTCTTACTACTCATTAGTGAGATGGAAGGTACATACCAACATCTCAAATATATGGGTTTCAAAGAAGACATGGACGTTATTGATGAAATGAAGAAGAGATATTATAAACTCTACTTCAAAACAAAAAAGGAGGAGAAAAATGCCTAAGAAACAATTGATCTCAACGAAGGGTGACACCTGGGAATGGGAAGAAACTCCAGAAACAATTAAAGCAGTGAAAAAACTCCATGAGGCAAGCAGCACTAACAAAAAGAAAAGTTGATGTAAGTAACATCACTTGGGATGACGTATTTGATAAGATGGAATACGACAGGTTACAAAAAACTTTCACGGTGATTGCACCAAAAGTGAAACCTGAAGAAATTCTTAGGGAAACAAGAGACGTTATCTTACACCAAGGACCGATGAATACTATGATCTGTGAAGGAAGTTATGCTCCACGGAGTATGCGTCCTCTCGTGGAGCATATGAAAGACCAGTATGGGATGATAGATTTCCATCAATATGTGTCATTTAGTGGCAATTCTCAAACGTTTGGTAGGCACAATGATACCGTAAGTGTAATGATTGTGCCCATTATTGGAGATATAGGTTATGCTGTAGACGGTCTTGGTGAAGTTTTTATGGATCTAGGGGACATCTTGTATGTACCTAAATATGTGTATCACGCGCCCCTGATATCTGGGCCAAGAGCAATATTGAGTTTTTCTTAATATGAAAGATATGCACGACACTATTTTATGTCATTGTGACATTGGATCAGGGTTTTGGAGACGATCCTTGCAGACAAAAGACCTTGGCGGTTGGTGTGGTACTTTCTTTCTAGACCCAGCAGGACGACTATTTCAAGTTGATTACAGTGATACACAGGACTTTTCAAGAGAAGATCCTAAGGGTTATGTACCCAACGGTTTGCATGGTAAAGTAACACCATACTCTCTTACGAAGTCAATAGAAGTATATCCTACGAAGTGGGATGCACATTATGCACCATTCCCTAGGATGATGCTTACATTTGTCGATGGTAAATTAAACAGGTTATTAGAATGAAATTTTGGAATGTATTACTGGCAGGAACACTGCTAGGATTGGCAACGTTGCCAGTTAATGCTAAACCACTTAAAGACAGTGAATACTTTACTAATCATTCTATGGGGTGTATGCTCCTACAAGAATGCACTGAAGGAGTCGATGAGGTCTTTTCACTTCTAGATATCTCCATTCAATATGTAGATCCAGAGCGTTACACATTTGCTGCTAGTGAATTCAACACTATGTTGATGGCATTAAATCAGGTGGGTGTAAAAGTATATTTGGCAGATGAGAAGTATTTTCCAGTAGGACATCGCGGTGTTTATCATACTGCAAGCAACAACTTCTATCTGAATAAAGCATTCATGGGTCGGCCGAATGTATTGATGAGTGTGATGCGTCATGAAGGATGGCACGCTGCTCAAGACTGTATGGCAGGTACTATTGACAATAGTATGATTGCTATCATTATGGATGAAGAGAAAGTCCCTAAGATCTGGCAAGAGATTGCTACTGATACCTACAGATTTCAACCATCTGCAATTCCTTGGGAGAAAGAAGCATACTGGGCAGGTAAGACTAAAGGTATGACAATGGAAGCACTTCTAGCATGTTCTAGGGGTAAAATGTGGACCACATACCCCCCAACTCCTATGACTAGAGATTGGTTAGTTAAGAATGGCTACCTCCTTAAGTAGTTTCCATTTCTACTCTGATAGATTCCCTCCTCAAATAAACAAAGTAGAAGGGGGGAAAGATAATCCCAACAAGTTCCTAGCGAATAGAAGGAGACGTAAGGGTTTACTCCTTGACCATAGTAGGTCATGGGACCCTTACGAGCCTAACTATTGTTACTGGGGATTTGAATTAAGAAGTGATTGGTATTCATATAATGGTAGAGGTAAATGGCAGTGGACAAAAGGTATCTGCACTTCCGAATTCCTAGACCAGTGTGAAGACAGATTCTATTCAGCATATGGGTGGAAAAATGTCAGAAATGTGCATAGTCTATGGCGGACTAAGCATCAGTTATACATACCTGACTTATCGAACCGTTATAAATAAAAATGTAGCAATTGTGCTGAGATTTCGTGGCAACTAAACGTATATCCCAATTAGATACGATTGCAGATGCGCTCGTCACTGGCGAGGCAATTCTGCCTATTGTTATCTCCGACCCTCTGATTCCAAACCGTAAGGCAAAGGTCAATCAATTATTTCGTGGAGTAACGGCAGGATCGGCGTCAGCGCCTGGTCTTGCCTTTGATTTGGATCGAGACAGTGGGATATATCAGTCAGCGATTAATGAGATTGGCATATCATTTGGATCAGCATCTCTCTATAATACTAGAAGAGAAAATACTGATGGATCCTCTACCCTAATCGTCCGTGCTGTTGACAGTGCATCTGCAACGTCAAGCATGGAAATGACTCCACAGGGTAGTGGATTTTTTACTGTTAATGGTCCTATCATTCAGACTGATGCACAATTCTTCTTGCAAGGTGATCAAAACCCTGCAAAGAGAGTGCAATTTAACGTTGATACAATCTCAACCCAGTCTGGCACACGTCGTTTCGATCTACCTAATGTAGGTACAAACACAAGCACCACTCTGCTGGCGAATGATACTTTTCAGACTGTCACAAACAAGACGATCATTATTAAAGACGGTGAGTTGCAGATCACAGGATCTACATCAACTGATAAGATCGCAAAATTTGAATGTGACGCTTGGGAGAGTCCTGGTCAGCACACTTACAAGTTGCCTGACTTTGGTGCTGCTAATACTCAGTCTACTTTGTTGGATGACATCTCTGACCAGAATGTCTTCAATAAGAATATGGTCAACCCCACATTCTCTAACACTCCTTCACTAGATGAAGAGAATGACCCCACAAGGTATGTGATCTTTGATTCTTCACTATTAAATAATAATCGTGTGGTGACCTTCCCTGATATGAATATTAGGGTAGTTGGTGAAGCATCGTCACAAACACTGACTAATAAGATTTACAAAGGTGCAATCCTTGCTGACATTGGCGATGATACTAGAAAGATTTCTTTAGATCTCTCCAATATCGAAGATAACCAAACCTATGCGTTTAGTTTCCCTGATGATGATCCAGCAGCACCTTTGAATAATGGCACAGCATCTAACATGTTGGTTGCTGAAAGAAAGACACAAACTCTTTATAATAAGACTTTAGAGTTAACGAAGATAAATAACCCAGACGACGTTAACGGCATCATGACTATTGATGCCAGCAACTTGACTGGAGCTCGCTCCATTCAGTTTCCTGACGCTGATGCAACACTTCTATCTACTAATAACATTAGTGATGTTGCAATTAGTTTCGGTGGAGCACTTGCCGCACCTGTGTTGGGTGGGCAACTAAGACTACAATCCTTTTTCCAAGCAGGTTGGTAATTAACAAATGACAGCAGGAAGACTCGCAGCCAAAAAACCTGGAGCCACCGCAAATGCGGTCCTCTACAGATGTCCTACTACTGTAACTGGTAGCACAGTTGTTTCCGTGTGCAACCAGTCTGGTAGCGGTGCCACTTATCGGATGGCACTAAGAGACTATGATCAGGTGCTGCACCTAGATGGACCCGAATCCGAGAATGGTGGATCGGCATCTACTTATAAATTTACCAAGGGTAATCCGATCTCGGCATATAAAATTACGGTAGTCCCTGGGTTTACCTTTGCTGATGCTATCCCTGGCTCGGAGTTTGAATCTACCAACGCTTCTACTGGTAAGATCCTTGATATCTTTAAGGAAACCTCTGATGTTACCTATTACACACAAGTAAAAGAGGTATCTAACATCTTATACCAAGCAGACTCTGCTGCTGGTATACTTGTTGGTGGTGAAACTATAACTGGTAGCCCATCTGGATATACTGCTGTCTACCGTGGCGGTGATACATTGGGCGCTGATCTGGAATTTACTCCTTATGCCACTGGTGTTACGACTATGGCATTCTCCCGCACAACGGGTCTTGCTGATGGCATGTATGTGACTCTAGGAGCATCAGATGATGCTGCTGCTGAAGTTGTCACTATCGATGCTTCTGGTATTAACAGTGTGAATGATCAAGTAACTGTTACTCGCTCTGGACTGGGCACAACTGCTCGCACAGTTCCTGCTGGTCTGGCATCTAATGCATGGTCAGCATCTGCTACTGTTACTACTATTAACGAGGGTGCAACTTATACTGCTGGTGATACAACTCTAACTGTTACTGATTCTACTGGATTTGTCTCTGGTGGTGTTGTCTTAATTGACAACGAGCTTTGCTCTGTTGATCAGGTTAACGGTAACGATCTTACCCTGGTTCGTGCTATCTACGGCACTGCTGATGTTGATCATAACGATGGTGTTAACGTTACTCTGTTGACAGATAATGGCACCTATTTGGTTAACTATTTTAAAGAAGGTGAGGCAATTACAGGTGCAACATCTAATGCCTCTGCTATACTCGCTTTCTCAACTAATGTTAGTGCAACTATTAATACAAGTTATGTCGTTACTGATACTGGACCTTCTGCTACCGATCATACCTTCATTGGTCAGTTACAACTTAACGTTGATCGCACTTATAAGTTTGATTTAAGTGATTCTTCCAATACAAACTATCCTCTGAAATTCTCTGCTGATGCTACGGAGGGTCCTAATGATGCCACTCCTGGCACAGAATATACTCAGGGTGTTAGTAAGGTAGGTACTGCAGGTCAGGCAGGTGCATATACATCGATTGCTATCGATGAGAATACTTCAATTTCAATGTTTGCATATGCAGATGGCACTCCTGCAGCTAGCACAACTGGTATTGGTTTCGGTGTTTCTGTCCAAACTGATCCCAGTTATGCTGATATCTTCATCTATGATGTTGCTGGTGAGCCCCTGATTGCAGGTGACACCTTTACTATTGATGGAGTGACTCAAACTGTCCAGCAAGGTGGTATCACCGCTGGTCCTTATGGTTATGTAATGGATTGGGATCCCGCAAAAGCACACCTTAAGGTTGCTTTGGGTGTAGGATCTACTTCATTCGCAGACAACACTGAATTCCTTGACACTCCTACATTAAATAATGGCACTCGCATCATGTCTAAAGCAGTCACTGGTAAGATCCTGTCTGTTAACAGTGTTGGTGCTGCTGATGCATCTCGTGTTGCTGGCACATATGCTAGTTTGACTGCAGATGCCACTGCTGCTTCGGGTGATATTGCTAAGGCAAAATTCACTGTAGTTGTTGATGGGGCTGGTGCTGCAACTGTTACTATTGTTGATGGTGGTGAAGACTTTGCCGCTGCTGAAACTATTCAGATCAATGATTCCCAACTGGGTAACGGTGGTGGTGCTGCATTAACATTTAATGCTGCTACTATCTCTACTGCTGAGCAAACAGGATCCACTGGACTTTACGGTGCAGAAGATTACCTCTACTACGATAATGCTATTGCAGCAAATGATACAGAAAAGAATTCTGGTATCGTAGTGGGTCCAGGACAGAATCTGCTCGTCTATTCCTCTGCTGCTGATCTAAGTTACGTTGTTAATGGTTTTGAGTCTCCTTCGGATGATCTCACTGTTATCAATATGGTTAAGACTGCGACAGAAGGCGGTGGTGAAGCTCCTCCTTAACTGACCATAAATACTACCGAAGAAGGATTCCTGAAGAATGGCACTAACCCGTCTTAAAAATATCATCACGTCAAGGACTGGTCGTATTATATACGTCAACCCTGACGATTTTGATGCATCGGATGCATATGACAACCGAGGTAACTCTGCTTTGCGTCCATTTAAGACGTTGCAACGTGCTTTCCTTGAGGTAGCACGATTTTCATATAGAGTTGGATTAAGTAATGATGAATTTGACGCATTCAGTATCTACCTGTATCCATCAGAGTATGTTGTTGATAACCGTCCTGGTCTTGCTGATTACAATCAGATTCAACCGTTTAACGAAAACACCAACTTTGATTTAACCTCAGCGAGTAATGAGCTTCATAAATTTAATTCAACTCGTGGCGGTGTTATTGCTCCTCGTGGTTGCTCTGTTATTGGTTCGGACTTACGTCGAACCAAAATCGTTCCGAAATACGTCCCTTTTCCCACAGTACAGGGTAGTCTCGGTATTACTGCTGCTAATGAACCTGGACCTTCTTCGATCTTTAGGTTAACGGGTGGTTGCTATTTCTGGCAGATGTCCTTCTTTGATGGGGACAATACTGGTGTCTATTATAGAGATGACCTGAGTCAGATTGCACCTAACTACTCACACCATAAACTCACTTGTTTTGAGTATGCCAACCCTGCAGATCTAGAGCTCTACTATCAGAAGATCTCTAAAGGTTATGCAGTTATTCCTGATACTTCAGGTCTGCCATCACAAGACCAGTTACAACCAAGAGTTGAAGAAAATAGAATCGTTGGTCCTATTTCCGACGAATTCGCAGTCTCACAAATTATCCGAAATGGACAAACAGCAACCGCCTTTACGGTGGATGAACTCGGCAACCCGAAGAATCATGGATTCTCCGTGGGTGTCGCTGTTAATATATCTGGCGTTACTGGTCCTACTGACCAAGATGCTCTCCTCTATAATGGCAGTTTCCTGGTAACATCTGCACAGGGTAACCAGTTTACCTATCAGATGTCAGCAGAGCCTTCAGGTAATGCTCTGGGTAGTAATGTACTGGTCAAGGTTGAAATCGATACCGTTGACTCTGCCTCACCATATGTCTTTAACTGCTCTCTGAGATCGGTTTGGGGTACCAACGGTATGCACGCCGATGGTAATGAAGCAACTGGATTTAAGTCCATGGTTGTGGCTCAATTCACGGGAATCTCCCTCCAAAAGGATGACCGTGCATTCGTGCTGTATAACCCTAATACAGGAAACTATGAAGCACAAGCTTCTGGATCTGGCGCACACATTAACGGACTATGTAAATACCGTAAAGGATGGCGTCACGCACATGTTCATGCATCGAATGACGCATTCATCCAAGTCGTCTCGGTGTTCGCAGTCGGATACGGAGATCATTTCTTCGCTGACAGTGGAGGAGACCTCTCGATTACCAACTCAAACTCAAACTTTGGTAACACTTCTCTCCGATCTAAAGGATTTAAGAGTGCATCATTTACTAAGGATAAAGCGGGACAGATTACCCACGTTATTCCTCCTAAGTCGCTGTCAGATGTTGATGAAATTTCAATCAACTGGGTCACAATTGATATTACCAAGACCCGATCTGTAGCAGACCCAACTAAACTATTCATATATGGATACACAAGTGAACTCGGAAGACCACCAAGTAAGGTCCAAGGGTACACAGTTGGTGCAAGAAGAGATGATGTTAATACACCTGACAGACTATATGTCCTCTTGCTTGCATCTGGCGCGTCTGAGCCCACTGCACACTATGCAGACATCAATCCTTCTGGTAAGGATGTAACTGGCAGTCGTGCTGGTGATGATGAATCACCACTTAAGTGGGATAGTAGCAACAATCAATGGTATATTCAGGTTGACGGTAACGCAGCGCAGAATACCATTTATACTACGCTACAAGCAAACTCTATCTATCAAAACCTCGGATTCACACCTACGACTTATATTCGTCGTGTGCCTGATGCCCGTAACTTGGTTGACAGAGTATATCGTTATCGCTATGTGCTGGATAAAGATTCATTCCCAGTGCCTAGAGAACCTATCACTGGTTTCGTATTACAACCTAGATCCAGTGAAACAAACTCACCTGCATATACTAAGTCATACTACGTCTATGCTACTGAAACATATCAAGAGTTTGAAAGAGGTGTGCAAGACGGTGTATATTATCTGACAATATTGAATGCGTCAGTATCACCATCTACCTCTAACTTTAACGACTTCTTCTTCTCACAGCAGTCAGTTGATCTATATCCAGCATTCGACAGAGATAATCCTGTTGCTGACCCTGCCGCTGCTGTATCTATTGCAGACAACGAAACTCTAGGTCTAGTTACTACAACTGATGGTGCATCTCCTGTCCCTAATAAGGATACTGAGAGATCAATTACAAAGGAGACATCACAATTCTTCCTGCTTGAGAGTGAGAATAACTTAGGTTATAACACTACATCTAACGTGTTGAATGGTATTTCTGTTACTGCACGACTGGGTGAAGCAGAAGATCGTAAGATCCCACTGAAACTTAACGCTGATAATAGTGTCCAACCTATTCTCTGTGAATTGAGAAGATACTCTATTCTTAGAGCATCTGGTCACACGTTTGAGTATCTTGGTTTCGGTCCTGGTAACTATTCAACTGCATTCCCTTCTACTCAGGTGGAAGTGCTATCACCACAACAGGTGAGACTATCACAGTCACTGAAAGAAGCAGCAGGTGTTGCATACTACTCTGGTGTTAATAGTGATGGTGAGTTGTTTGTTGGTAACCAGGTTATTAACCCAGTTACAGGTCAGATCACTAACGAAGATATTGCACAACTTAACGTGTTGGGTGAAGAAGGCACAACTATTGAGACATTCTCTGAGTTGGTGCTAACTGATAAACTGACTGTTATTGGTGGTGCATCTAACCAATTGGAATCAGTATTCTCTGGTCCTGTAACCTTCCAGAAGAAGATTACGTCACAAGATACTATCCAGACGCTTAATTTCACCCTGTCGAATGATGACGGCACGGTGCTAAAAAACATCCTCATGGCAGAAGAGGATGCACAAGGAAATCCTGAAGTTGATGCTGCTGAAGCATACAACGCTGGTGATATCTGCTACAACATTGACTGGTCTCCAGGTAATGCTTTGGGTTGGATTTACGACTCAGGCACATGGTATAAGTTTGGTCTAAGTGATACTACACCTATCACATCTAATAGGTTTAGTGGTGTAACTCATTATGGTATTGGCATCGCTCCTGATGCTGCAAATAGAATGAAGATTTCTGGTAACGTCCACGTTACTGGTGATATTGATGTGACTGGTAAATATGGGTGCGTTGATAAATACTCATTGGCGACTGGAATTACCAATGGAAACACTGGTGTGATGTATACAGGCAATGGATCAACTTCATCCTTTGCTATCTCGCCTGGTCATAATGCATATTCATTATTGGTATTCTTGAATGGTGTTTGTCAACGTCCTGCGACTGACTACACAGTTACTGCTAACGCGGTTGACTTCTCAGTGGGCACGATTCCACAAACTGGAGACGCTATTCAAATCCGTGAATTGGTTATCTAAAATAATAAACTAATCGGGGTCTAAATGTCCACCAAAATTATAGGCAATCAGATTGATCAGGTTACCCGTGCCATTATTGAGGCACTGTCGGTAACCGAACAGATCAACCTGCCTGCACTAAATCAATCTGCTGTTACTGCCTTAGGTACTCCTGCCTTTGGCACTTTGGTTTATAATGAAACCGAAGACATGGCGCAGATCTATAAGCAAGATGCTGCCCAAGGTGCTGCTGGATGGACTGATGTTGGTGGTGGTGGTCCTTCATTGGGTGAAGGATCTATCATTAGGACTAATGGTAAGAATATTCAAGAGAATATTACTGTTGGTGCAACTGCTAATGGTGGTCCTGAATTTGCCAACGGTGCCACGATTGGTCCTGTTATTATTGATAATGGATTCACAGTTACCGTTGAGAATGGTGCTTCATGGAACATTATTGGTGAGGAAGATTCTAGTTCTGCAGAATTTTTAGATATTACATCTGGAGATATTAACTGTACAGGGACTCTAGAATTCTCTGAAACAAAAGAAAGTATAACCTTCTATAACACCAGTGGTAGTATCACTCACGATTTTAACAACAATAACGCTATCTTTGTGCAGAAAACTGGTGGTGGTAACTTCACCCTAAGTGTTAATAATATGCCCACAGACGCTGCGGCATATACAATTACTGTTGTTATTAACGACGCTGGTGGCACAGGTGTCCCAACTACAGTCAACGTAGATGGTCAACAACAGACTATTAAATGGTCTGGTGGATCTTCTCCTAGTCATGATGGTGGTGCTGTTTGTGTTGTATCTTTCTCATTCATTGCATTTAACACTGGATCCACGGGTCAGTATACAGTGTTAGGTAGCGGAGGAAACTTCTCATGAGTCTGGGTATGTCTGGGATGTTTGGTGCGCTTGGCGCAACTGTTGCTGGCAAAGGTGCCGGCGGTGGTGGCGGCGGCGGTGGTGGTGGTGGCTTGCCTGGTTCTCAGAACAATCCTGCCAACAATGCCCGTGAGATTAGAGACTCTGGTCAATCTACTGAAGGTCCATACTATATCAACCTGCCTACTGTGGGTGTAACACAAATATATTGTGCTCCACAATCTTCTTTCAATGGTGGTGGTTGGATGCTCGCATGGAAGTGTACACGAGGTAGCAGATTTCCTTGGGGATCTAGTTACTGGACATCTACGAATACGTTGAGCACCAGTGATATGACTCGGAATGATTCCGATGCAAAGTATCAGACTTATAATTATTTCACAGCACAAGATTGTATGGCAATCTTTCCTGATCTAAATACTGGCGGTCAGGCATCTGGTTATGGTAATGGTTGGAGTTGGTATCAATCAAATATTAATATGACAATGCTTGCCAGGTTGCAATCACAGAGTCAGATTAGTGGCAACCCTCGTGGTCAGAATATGTGGCAAGGATCTGGATTCTCATCACAAGGTGGTCATCAGTGGTATGGTTTCTACTATACATTTGGTGGACACTCTAGTAATACTAGATGGGGATTTGGTTGGAATAATGAAGGTGGTCCTGGATCTAATGATGTTATATCTGGTATAGGATTACAACGTAGTGGTACCTCAGCAGGTGACCACATATACTGTTGTCAGAATCATACTGGTGTTAACCGATCAATTAGAGCGGAGATCTGGGTACGATGACATATAAAAACTACGTTGTTAATGCAAAGAAGTGGATCGGCACCCAAGCAGGCACTCATATATCTCAACATGCTATGAAAATGGCAGATGAAATGTATGAAGTTGAGATGGGTAGACAAACTATTGATGAGTTTGCGGCAAATGTACCTGAGTTGGATGACGCTCCAACCCTAAATTATATTAGGGAAAATATCATTCACTATTATCCCGACTAAATACAAGAGGCAGGAATTAAATCAGCATGACACAGCTAAATGTAAACGCTATTAAGGACTTAGGTGGGATCGGTGGATTCACCTTGTCTAGTGGTGGTTTGACCGCTAACGGCACATTAACCGTTACCAACCTCGTTGTAGAGGGGACTATCGCTGGATCGTCTAACTATATTATTCCTAACCCTTCTTCATATCAGGGTAAGTTTCTGAAAACTGATGGATCATCACTTAGTTGGGGTGACTTAAGTAGTGCTGCTGGTGTAAGATCCATGCAAGTGTGGACTTCTAATGGTACTTGGAGCAGACCATCTGGTGTAAAAACTATCATGGTTACTGTGACAGGTGCAGGTGGTGGAGGTAGCGGACACTGTGAATCTGGTGGTGCTGGTGGCACTTCACAGAGACAAGTTGACGTGACCAATGTATCATCAGTTTCAGTTAGTATTGGTAACCCTGGTGGTGGTACAAACTACGCTGGTTGTGGTGGCAACGGCAACACTTCATCATTTGGTGGTTATTGTAGTGCAGGTGGGGGACGCGGTGCAAACTGTAGTCAACAGCACGCAGGTGGATACGGTGGTAACGGAAGTGGCGGATCCCTTAACATCTACGGTGGTGGAGGTAACGGACACGGATCCCACCACTCATATGGTAACCACACAGCAGGAGTAAGTTACTTCGGTGGATCTCAACCATCATCACATGGTCAATCAAACTATTCTCATAGACACCAATCTCACGCCGCGTGGGGTGCTGGGGGCAATGGATCTCAGCACGGCAACCGAGGTGCTAGAGGTCGTGAAGGTGTGGTCGTAGTCCACGAATTCTACGGATAAATACTAAAAAAGAGACTATTATGTCACAGATTAGAGTATCATCTATTAAAGATCTTTCTGATTCCTCTGGGTTTCTCCTTTCTACAGGTAAAATTCATGCTATCGGAACGTTGACGGTCTCTAACATCGTCATTAACGGTAAGATCACAGGTAATAGTGATTATATCATCCCTAACATGTCTGGTAACGAAAACAAGTATCTGAGAGCAGGTGCATCTGGTCTCGAATGGGCAGGTGCTGGGGGTGGATCTGGTATTAGATCTATGCAAGTGTGGACATCTAATGGTACTTGGAGTAGACCTGCTAACTGTAAATCTATCATCGTAACTGTTACTGGAGCAGGTGGTGGTGGATCTGGACACTGTGAATCAGCAGGTGCTGGTGGCACATCAGAGCGTGTGCTTGATGTGACTAATGTCTCATCAGTTTCTGTTACTATCGGTAACCCTGGTGGTGGCACAAACTACGCTGGTTGTGGTGGTAACGGTAACACTTCATCATTTGGTAGTTATTGCTCTGCATCTGGTGGATACGGTGCTAACTGTCGTCAACAGCACGCAGGTGGCATTGGTGGTAACGGGTCAGGCGGCACCCTGAATGTATACGGTGGCGGTGGCAATGGTCATGGATCACACCATAGTTATGGTAACCATTCCTCTGGTAGATCATATTATGGTGGTGGACAACCATCATCTCATGGTCAATCAAACTATTCCCACAGACACCAATCTCATGCTGCATGGGGTGCTGGTGGCAATGGATCTCAGCACGGCAACCGAGGTGCTAGAGGTCGTGAAGGTGTAGTTGTAGTTCAAGAATTCTTCGGATAAATACTAAGTCAGGCATTACGAAATGAGCGTCTTAAAAGTTACTACAGTACGAGATCCTTCTGGTGTTGGAGGTTTTACCCTCAACAGTGGATCTATCACTGCGAACGGTGAATTAAAGGTCACAAATCTTAATATCAACGGCAGCATTTCGGGGTCGTCTACTTATGTGATCCCGTCTGTTTCTGGACAAGGTGGTTCTTATCTATCTAATAACGGATCTTCTCTGAATTGGGCAGGAGTTTCTGCCACAGGTGGATTCAGGTCCATGCAAGTATGGACATCTAATGGCACTTGGAATAGACCGAGTGGTGTTGCATCAATTAAAGTAACTGTTACTGGAGCAGGTGGTGGTGGATCTGGACACTGTGAATCAGCAGGTGCTGGCGGCACAGCACAAAGAGTTATTGATGTAACTAATACATCAAGTGTTACAGTTACTGTTGGCAATCCTGGCGGTGGTACTAACTACTCTGGATGTGGTGGTAATGGTAACTCATCAAGTTTTGGATCATACTGCTCAGCAGGTGGTGGTACTGGTGCTAACTGCCGTCAAGGTAGAGCAGGAGGTGTTGGTGGTAACGGATCAGGTGGTAACCTGAATGTATATGGTGGAGGTGGTAACGGTCACGGATCGCACCACAGTTATGGCAACCACGCTGGTGGATCTTCCTATATGGGTGGATCTCAACCATCATCACATAACCAGAATAACTATTCCCACAGACACCAATCTCATGCTGCATGGGGTGCTGGTGGCAATGGATCTAAGCACGGCAACCGAGGTGCTAGAGGTCGCGAAGGTGTGGTCGTAGT
>Ga0208766_1000393_pt1 | contig 24223 bp, 15 predicted proteins | sample ETN01SmetaG_3_FD_185792 | JGI IMG/M metagenome (GOLD analysis project Ga0208766, IMG submission 185792) | Marine microbial and viral communities from oxygen minimum zone, Eastern Pacific Ocean - ETNP2014F12-01SV263 (SPAdes) (version 2) | ecosystem: Environmental > Aquatic > Marine > Oceanic ... | reverse complement strand
TTGAAACGCATGCATCAAGAGCGGGAAGAATCCATTGAAACCCATGAAATTCATATGGAGCTTATGGACCTGTTAAAACAGATCAATGTCTATAGTGGTGAAATTGCTAAAACAATTCATTCTTTAGGAAAATTAAATTTTGATTAAATTTGAATAACAATGTGTAGCGACAAAAAATTAAAATCATTAATAATAAATAAAACACTTCTCCTTATTTTATTATCTTTTCTGATCGGTAACTGCTCAACCAATAGAGATAAACAACTCAACTCCAGTGAGTACAAACTTTTATTAAGTCCAGATAAGTTTGATAATCCCCTTATAGGTTTTAAAAACTATTGGGAAATTGTAAAAAAAGTCGCCAAAAACCATAATATTTCAGTTGTAGAAAAAACAAAGCCTTTTACACTGAAGCATAAAGAAGTCAGCTTTTTTGATACAGAAAAACGGGAATTGAGAAAGGCTGGTTTTCTAATTCGACAAAAAGTAAAATATGAAAACGGAAATAAAAAACCGGGTTTTGAATATGGTGTAAAATACCGACAGACCGAGCCTGAAAATGCGCTGGCTGTTGATTTAATTCTTAATAATGGCTATACACCTAAGGATGAAACAATTGAGCTAGAATCAGACATTGTTTATTTCTCAAGAAATAACGGATCCGCAGAAACCACTTATTCGGTCTCAAATTCGACTCTCCTTGATGAGGCTCCTGAGATGCGTCTGGGTTCTTTCGCGGACATCTACCCTGCCCTGGGAAAACTAGGAATCCCGGAAACAGCCCCATTAACCAAAGTTGCAGGCGTCTCTGCGGATGAATGGATGGTCGTCCCGGGCAAATTGGACTTTGGTGATGGTCTTTTCGGCCGCGTAGATATGACCGTTTGGATTATTCCAACCAGAGATGGAGAACTGCGAATACCTGAGTTTTCTTTTGACCATCCCTTCGTAGATGGAAAACAGTATGATAAAGATGCCATGAGCCGCTGTACCGAGTTTATAGTTAAACTGCAGGAATTTGAGCCTAACTGGGTTGTGCCGGGCGCATTAAAAGCAGCTTTTCTTTTTGAACTGGAGCAATAAAATGATGAATCTTTTTTCTTGGTGGAAAACAGGGGAAGACAAACCTATTATCACTGATAAAACTCAGATATCAAAACTTTACAACCGTAAACGCAGCAGTGTTATTTGGTCAGTGGTCTTGGGCTATGGAGTCTTTTATATTGGGCGTTTAACCATTTCGGTGGCCAAAAAACCTATGATGGATGCTGGCATTTTAACTCCTGCAGAGTTGGGTGTCATTGGGGCACTTTTATTTTATTCTTATGCTTTTGGAAAATTGACAAATGGATTTCTGTCTGATAGAGCAAATATAAGAAAATTCATCTCTACCGGATTGGGAGTTTCAGCCTTGGTGAATCTTGCTTTTGGTATGACCACTAATTTTGTGGCAATGGCCGGGCTCTGGTTTGTCAACGGCTGGTTTCAGTCCATGGGCTCTGCACCCTGTGTTGTATCACTAACCCAATGGTTCAGCAATAAAGAAAGAGGTACAAAATACGGTATCTGGGCAGCGTCCCATAATATTGGTGAAGGGCTTACTTTTATTGGGACATCAACTGTAGTGGCAATGTTTGGCTGGCAAATGGGTTTTATAGGGCCGGGAGTTGTCTGTTTAATTGTCGCTTTAATTTTATACTATACATTGGCAGATCGGCCAGAAACTTATGGGCTACCAAACGTAGCTGATTATAAACAGGACTTTTCTGGCGGAAAGGCTAAGAAAAAATCTATAAAAGATTTTCAGCTCCAAGTACTGAAAAGCCGCGTTGTCTGGAAGGTTGGTCTAGCGGCCACATTTTTATATACCTGCCGATACGCTATCCACAGTTGGGGCCCACTCTACCTTCAGGAAGCAAAAGGCTTTACAATAATAGAATCAGGTACCATTATGGGGGTAAATACCATGCTTGGTCTGGCTGGTGCTATATTCTCAGGATGGTTTTCTGACCGGTTCTTTAATGCGAAAAGAAATGTGCCGGCATTGATAATGGGCTCATTGCTTACCATAAGTTTGCTGTGCTTACAAGCCGCCCCACAAAATAGTTACATTTATAATGTGGCAGCCTTGGGCCTTTTTGAATTTACATTAGGTTGTATGGTTGTCTATATCGGTGGATTATGGGCTGTAGATTTACTCCCCACAAAAGCAGCAGGATCTGTGAAAGGTATCATTGGTATTTTTAGCTATATAGGAGCAGCTACACAGGACTGGGTTAGTGGTTTACTGATCAATAATAGCAAAACAACGATTAATGGAATAGAAAGTTATAATTTTGATACCGCTTTTATTTTTTGGATATCTTCTTCTATTATAGCAATATTAATACCATTAACTCTATGGAAAGAAAAACCTAATGACTAAAACTGGATATTTAAAAGAACATTTCATGAAATCGGTACTAACGCACTTAATGAAAATTGGGATCTTTACCAGCCTGAGTTGGGCACAGCTAACTTCTATTAAATCTGAGAGCGGATTGGAAATATTACTTGGCGGAGAAGTGGAAACAGAATTTGTGGATGTGGAAGGTCCCGGCGGATTTGAAAACCAGGATCTCACTTACAATAAAGTAAAAAATCGCAGCCCCCATATGCGTATTGATAAGGCAGTGCTGTCTACGCGGGTTAATTACTCTGAAAACTTATATTACAATTTTGAACTCCGTTTCGGTGATAAAAAAGCGAATGTTGATAAACATTATGCCCGGTGGACTCTCCCTGGTATAAACACTCGATTTGAAATGGGGAAAAATAAACCCATGATAGCCGTCAAGCGGCAAACAGAGGGTTATCCATTGATCGGAACCGCTTTTTGGAAAGGGCGGGAATACCATATAACATCTGAAACTAAATATAGCCTTGGTGAAAATATCCGAGTGGATCTGGGTCTTTCTTTTGCGATGAAAAGGCCCCTGGGCACTGATGATGCTGCTGAGGATAAATCATTCAAGATGATGGTGTATGATGATTACGAAGATAAGGATGGGCAAACGTTTGAATACGGTGGATCTCTTGGCCTGAAAGCTTTTGGCGTTTCCGCTGATGGTTGGTACTATACCGGAAAACTGATTGATGATTATGATTGGAAGACTAATCTTGGTTTTCTTCCAGGATATGATGACATAGCGAACAGCAATGATGATTGGGAAGAGAATGATAAAACGCACTGGTGGTATGGCGGCCGGGTTGGTATCGATCAAAAAAACATCCATATCCGTGCAGAATACATTAATGCTTTAGACGGATTATTGCCTCGCAGTGGTTTTTATGCTGAGGGGTCTTATCGAATAAAAAATATCGAACCACTTGTAAGATTTGGCAACTTGAATATTAAAAGGCATGAAGAAACCATGGGGGATCCTCAGACGTGGGATAGAGAAATGATTACTCTTGCTTTTTTATACAAACTAAACGATTATATAAGCATTAAAACAGAGTATTACCTGTTAAATGAAATAACAGGTGGTTCCAAAACAACAGATGGTGATGGAAATACCGTTGATAACACTCGTGTTAATGACAATCAATTCCTAGTACAACTGAAGTTTGAATTTTAATAAACTCAGGTGACACACCTACTATTTAACCTTAATCATTAAATAAACAAGGAGTTAAAATGAACAGAATAATAAAAATCATTTCTTCCACGTTAATGACCTTTGGACTGGTCTTTTTTGTTGGGTGCGAAGATGATGAAGTAGTCGAAACTGTCTATGATAGTTTTGATATTCAAAATGTAATGTCTTTAACAGCTGGTGAAGATGCGAATGCTGAAATTGTTCGTACCGTTCCAGGTACTGATGACCAAGCTGTTTTTGTATCATCCGCAATCGGAAGACTTACGGTTATTAATTACACGGCAAGTTCTTTCTCATTTGGCTCAACATTTGATCTTGATCCTGGTTCTGCCACAGCAGAAATGACATCTATCGATGTTTCTATTCCAATAGGCGGCGAAAGTTATGTAGCTGTCTGTGTTGCCGAAACGGATTGCGCCAAGGGTAAGATCATGTTTGTAAAGTTATCTGATGGGTCAATTGTAAAAGAAGTGGAAGTTGGTTATAACCCCGATGGTGCTGCTTTCACAAAAAATGGCTCTCACCTGGTTGTTGCATGTGAAGATGATCGCGAAGATCGTCCTTGTAAACCAGAAGATCGTCATGGCGGCAGCGTATCTATTATTAGTCTAAGTGGCGGTGTTGCCAATGCATCTCTGGTGCAGGACTTTGCAGTTGATTGGGATCCAGACTCTGAACCTGAGCATGCTGAAACATCTGCAGATGGTACTGTAATTGTTTCTATCCAGGAAACAAGCCAGATCATGATATTCAATGTTGCTGATGCCCCCCTGACAGAAGGAAAATATACCGTAGTGGACCTTCCAGATGATGGCGGTACAGCTGACGATGGAGCGGGCGTAGAGTGCGAACCTGATGGGCTGTTTATTTCACCTGACGGAACCAAAGCGCTTATCTCAAGTGAGCGTAACGGGACTTTTCAATTGATGGCGCTTCCCAGCGGCACTTTATACGGTAACCCCTATGTTATTGAAAACGATCTTCCATCTGGCTGGCAGAGGGATGACAGAAGTTACAAAAAACGCACAGAGCCGGAAGAATGCTCTTTGGTTGAAAGAGATGATAAGCTCTATGCGGTTTTTGCCTTACAAGAATCACACGCTGTTATTGTGTATGACGTAACGGACCCTGCAAATCCTGTTTTCGATTCCATGGCCCCCGCCGGCATTGACTATGCAAATGATAATGGCATGGAAAAAAGCGCAATCGGTTCCGAGGGTCTTGGAATGCACCAGACAAATGGTGTCGCTTTTTCCGCCAATGAACGGGAAGGTAGTATCTCCATGTTTACAGCCGCCTGGGCAAGGGAGTAATATAAAGCCATAGAACTACCAGAATTACAGGAGCCTCCACACTTTTGGCTCCTGTAATTCTTTTTTTTTAATTATAGAAAATTATTTATTATTTAATCTGTGGTCAAATATTTGCATAACTCAATATTATCCCTGACGATGTGTTTCTTGGCTTTTGGGTGCAACCAGAGTCAAGATGTAGATGGCTTGTCGAGTATTACACCCCTGGGGATTGTCCCCGACCCTCAAAACGGCTATGGTTCTGGGGTAGATCAATTGGCTCAGCCCGATGATGTAGAGCTTCTTTCTGATGGATCCATGGTTATAAGTGATGTTAGTAATAATCTCATTAAGCATTTTTCTGCTGATGGAGTCCTTTTAAAATCAGTTTCCGGAAAAGACCTGGGCCTGGAAGACGGTCAAATTCTCCCCACGGGAATCAGTAAAGACAGCAGTGGTTTTATTTATATTACACTTGAAGGTGTCGGCCTAATCGCCCGACTAAACCCAGATCTGACCCTTGACCAGTTTATTGGAAAAAAGTGTGATATCACTGCCGATAATTATTATAACCAAGAAAATGATGGGTGTCTCATTGCTCCACAGGGAATAATCGTTGCTGATAATGGTGATGTTTATGTAGTCGATATGGCCAAAGAAGTATTTAAAGTTAAAAAAATACGAAATTTTGGCATCAGAAAGTTCAAGCAGGTAAAAAACAATGGCACTGTTTCTTACATCTATGACCGTGATTTCGCTGCCATACAAGAGATTACTGCAGTAATGAGAAAAAGTGAAGGCATGGCCATTAGCGAAAACCAAAAGACTATTTTTATTGCTGAAGAAAAACCTCAAGTAGGCCAGTTTGGAAATGTGTCTAAAAAAAGGTACGTTGCCGCTTTTAATCTAGAAGATGGACGCTTTCTTGATCGCTTAATCGGGGTCACCATGAACAATGATTCTATTGTCAGTGGGTATTTTAATGACTCAGTTGAAGGTATCTGTACTTTCGGAAATAATTTATTTGTTGTAGATGAAAAAGCGGGCCAGTTTTATATTTTTGATATCCGTTCTGGAAAATATAAGGGGTCTATAGGAAAGAAGGCCTATTATTACTGTAATTATAAATCCGATTGTGTAATCGATGGCATAAACTATAATGAACATAGCATCATTGCGGGGCTTGCAAAACCGCATTTAAAAAATGACTGGCGGAAAAATGAATTAGCATCACCTGACGGTATCTCAACTGCTATTCTTGCAGACGGTTCTAGCCGGTTGGCTATCGTTGACCAATGGAACTCGAGGATTTTGATGTATGACCTAGACAAGATTTTAAAAGATATTGAATAAACTCTATTAAAAGCCTCTATATTTACCTTCTTACTGAGTACTTTTTCTTTTTCTTATCACAAATGGTCATATTTATTGCTAAATCTTCTTCTGACCCTGATGGCCAGATCTACAATTACCATTGGCAATTTAACTCAGATAAAATAATTGATAGTGGAATTGTAATCTGGTCTAACGCCTTAGAAGGATTCTACAAAATAACACTAACGGAATATGGAGGGCATCGCTATGGATGTAAAAACCAAACAAATCTATCTTGTAATTGATACCAATGAAAAAAACTATTTATATATTCAACTGGATTGATCAGGAAATATTGGAACAAAAAATAATTAGCATAAAATATATTGCTCAGATTTTATTCTTTTTAATAATTCCTGGTATTCTTTTTTCTCAGGGATTTGATGACACTCAACTTTGGCATGCAGAAAAATTCGAGAAACCTATTAACGATAAAACCAGTCTTGCACTGGAGCAGGATTTCCGAATTGGTGAAAATATGACAAATTTAGTTTATTTTCATGCTGATTTTGGTATAAAGCGTATATTGAATAAAACATTTTCGATTAATCTGAATTTTAGAGAAGTCTTTGAGCAAAAAGGGCCTGAATTAACCCGTGAACACCGACCCCATGGGCAAATAGCATGGAAAAGGGAACTGGGGCCTCTTGCAATTTCATCAAGAGCACGATTGGAATACCGGATAAGACAGGATAAAGATCCTGTTTTTAGAAATCGTGATATGCTTTCTTTAAAATATGGTAAAGGATTTACTCCCCTAATGTTAGTCCCTTATGTTGCAAATGAAATATTTTATGATTTTAAGAAAAGCGAATTGAATCGTAATCGGTTCTTTATTGGGGTAAGTATAGGATCAATAAAATCATTTAAACCGACAATATATTTTTTAATTCAAACCGGTATTGAAAATAAAGAATATTCTCACATAGGTATTTTAGGTTTTAAGTTAAAATTTTAAAATCAATAAACTATTGGAATATATAATCAATACGGGAATGTTTATGTTTTTCCATTTTATCTAAAACAAGTCTAATTTATTTTTATGACGCCATCGGCAAACAATCCCGCACATCTTAAATAGCACTCAAATTAGCGTTTTTTAAAGAACACATTTTGTCTAAAAATAATTGGAACACTGCATACCACGGTTTTAAAGGGTTACAATTCAACGGACTGGATTATTTGGACGGAAAGCTTTTACAGTTTTTTTCCTATTTTTCTATGGAATCATTGAACCGGTCTGCTGCATGTAAAATAATATTGATGAATTATTAAGCCCTTTTTAATATAAACACCCCTTGCGTCTTTTGATGTTTCATTATTTCGATTAATTTATCTAATCATTTCTTCATTATCCTGCAGTGGTTTTGCAAAGAATGAACTGCCTAATTCCAGTTTTTCTTTTTTGCCTTTAGTTACGTTGAAATTCAATGATACAAGTCCAAATTTCGATAGAAATAAAATTAGGAAATATTGAATCGATATGTGTTTTTTTAGTTGTGTTTTACTTAATATTTTCAAATTTCTAGAAGTTTTTTTTTTATTATTGTAGTGGTAGATTTGGGTTCGCCATGAAAAATACATTATTATTTTCTCTATTTATTTTGGCATTTGCTTCTAGTCAAGAATATTCTATTGTTATAAACGAATTTTTAGCATCCAGTGAGATCTGCTGCGGTGCGGAAATTTTCGGCAACGGTGTAGACTTTGTTGAACTCTATAACTATGGCACAGAACCTGTAGATATAACTGGCTGGGGTTTTAGCGATACGGATGGCTCTGTTACTACCACAGCGCCGGACACGATTATTTCTCCAGGGGAGTTTTTGGTTCTCTGGTACACCGGTAATGCTAGTGGTTTCCCTGTGATTGATGAAAAACTTTCAAGCGGTGGCGAAACAATTTTTATTGCAGACCAGAACGGTAATACTGTTATCTCATACGATTTTGAATCGCAGTCTGAGGATGTATCATACGGCAGATATCCTGATGGCGGAGATGATTGGTTGTCTTTTCCGGTACCTACGCCCGGTGTATCTAATACCTGGATCCCTGAAGCTCTTTCAGGAATCATGATCAACGAATTTTTAGCCAGCAATGATTCCTGCTGCACCGATGAATATGATAATTATGATGACTTTATTGAATTGTTCAACAGCGGTACCCTTGCTGTTAATATTGGCGGAATGTATGTAACCGACGACCTTGCAGATGCTGTTTTATGGCAAATCCCACGCAACAGTGCAGACAGCACGACTATCCCGGCGGGGGAGTTTTTGCTGTTGTGGGCAGACAAGGAACCTGAACAGGGAATCCTGCATGTGAATGTAAAACTTAGCGGAGGCGGTGAACAGATCGGACTTTCAACTGTTTTTGCGGGGGACACAGCCTTTGTAGACTCATTGTCTTATGGTGAACAGACCGCTGATATATCCTGGGGCATGTATCCAGATGGTTCAGCTTCCTGGAGTTCATTAAATCCAACGCCCGGAGCCTCCAATGCTGTACTTGGTATCTTTGCTGAGGAAACCATCCCATCTCTATTTTCATTACATCAAAATTATCCAAACCCGTTTAACCCATCCACAACAATTCATTTTGATGTTTCCATGGATGCCCTTATAACTGTCTCTGTATGGAACATCTTAGGACAAAAAGTTAGAACACTTATCTCTTTTGATTTGGCTGCCGGTTCATATGATTTGCATTTCAACGGACTTGACGATTTTGGCCGAAAACTTTCTGCGGGTGTTTATTTTATTTCTATGGAAACAATGAACTTGTCTGCCACGCGGAAAATGATTCTGATGAATTAGTAGGCCGATTTTAAAATAAACCTCCTGCGGCATCTGTTGATGTGCCATGTTTTCATTGAATTTATCTTAATATTTTTTTGATAAAATCATTACAATTTATTGTATTTCAATATTTTATAAATAAATATCATCCAGTAAGTCAATTTGGATGATTATACCATTATTATAATATTTACAATATGTTATATAACAGTATATTTTATGTAAATCTACAATAATTACAACTATGCTCTTGCCTGCTAGAAAATAATAAACGCCCTGGCCTGCAGTCATGTTTAAATATTATTTGCAACCATATACGGATCTAGAATCATTTAATAATACTGGCTATGAAGGTCTATGTTTTTCAAGTCCTTGAAACTTAACCATCAAAAGTCTCCAGGAAAAGATGGATAATATATCCACTGCAGAAAACATGGGTAGAACTTTTACAATTGCAATGATTATTGAAACTGCCGGTTAGACACAACAACGTATATTTAATATTCCTTTTTATACTATTCTTGTATAACCTTGTATATAATAGACTTATGGCACGTCATAATCCCGTCGTATTAATAGGTGCTGTTTATTTATGATATATAATATTCAACTATATTTTTTTATAAATCCACGTTTCAGTATAATAATACCTTGAATTTATGTTCCAATTCCAATATCAATATTGTGTTAATCGTGGATCAATCTCCTTAGCCCAGGCATCTATCCCGCCCACTAGGTTCACTGCGTTATATCCCTGCCGTACCAGATAGCGGCAAACCACGAGTGAGCGCCCCCCAGTATGACACATGACAACGATGGGAACATGCTTGTCCAATTCGGGTAAAATATTCGGAATGTATTCCATGGGTATATGCCGCGCAAATTTTAGTGCACAAATATCCAATTCCTTTTTTTCCCTTACATCCAAAAGAATAAAATCCTCTTTTGTATCCATTTTTTCTTTCAGAGCAGAAACGGATATTTCTATCATGACAACACTCTATAAGACCGCCGAGGCTGGATTATCAGTGATCACTCCAGAAACACCGCGCTTTATACACCATTGAATTCCCGGTAAAGAATTCACAGTCCACAGATTAACACCGAGGCCATGTTTCACACACTCACCAAACATGGCCTCATCAGCGAGCCCCGCTTCAGGGTGTAAAAAATCCGGGTGAATCCAGTGAGTCAGCATAGCCAGCCTTACATCATCAACAAGGTAACCCACATAGACCTGGGGATGAAACAGTCTTAAATATCCCACGACAAAAGGGTTGAAACATGACAAAATAAAGCGATGTTTTATTCTTCCTGCACGGGTCATCCTGCCAATTGTCCTGGCAGTGGAAAGATCAAAAACAGATTTGCATTTTATTTCTATATTCAGGAAGATGTGCCCGGGTATTTGATCCAGCACATCGGTCAGCCTGGGGATCGGCTGCATATTTTCCGGGTGGCTGTAGACACCTGCCCGAATCAAATCCAGGTCTTTATAGTTCTTTTCATAAAGCCAGCCATGGCCGTTTGTTTCCCGTTCCAAGTCAAAATTATGGGAACATACCACCGTATCGTCCTTTAACTGGCAAACATCCATTTCCAAATAGGTGAACCCATAGTCTATCGCCTCCAGGAAGGCAGCTGCTGTATTTTCCGGGGCGCGAACCTTTGAACCTCGATGTGCTATCATGACTGTTCCGAAGTCATTAAATACATTGTTTTTTCTGGCCCGCCAGTAATAACGGTGGCGTACAAACGCCAGCAGAATGATAATGGCTATAAATGACAGCAGCACTGTCAAGGTTTCAGCACCAGGTGCCTGAAATTTTCTTCTGTTCGTATATAATCTTCCTCAAACCAGGTGGTGCGGTACTGGCCACTATGATAAAGCTGTGCCTGGTCTCGGTAATGAGGGCTGCCGGGAATTCCAGACTGTCCGGTAGGCAGAATAAACTGCGTTTCATTCAAATTGGAAAAATCAACAATGCGCCTCATGGAGGCGCCGGAGGTTTGATGGTAGGGCTTATGAAAGGAATATCCGCCGGCATTGGGTGTTTTATCAGAGCCGCCGGTACGGTAGGGACCGACACTTAAATCAAAAAGCCAGTTCAAAAAACGGACTTTGGACAACAGGTGCCTGTGGGTTACTGAATGCGCATCACCCCACTTCCAGTTGGAATGATTGACACCATAGCTGCTTTCAATGTTGTCAACGGCGTTTGTAATGGATGTGTATATTATTTCATCCAGGGATTCTATTCTTAATTTTGTTTCAATATTGTCTATCCATGAGGAATTCTTGTTTTTTAAAACCTCTCTGATATTTCTATTCACCAGGTAATTCAATCCGGTATAGGCATCCAAATAGTTCTTTCCCAGCAAACTGAGTTCATCGCCATAAAGATTGATCGTCAGGCTGCGCATAAAGGCGTGGAAGATAAGCGCTGCTTCTGAATCAACGCCTTCTACGCCGTTCCATTCCCGCAGATATCGAAATGCCCTGGCCAGGTTTCCTGTTTCATCTCCTTTCTCGACAGCCAGTATATAGGGGGTTATTTCTTGGGCGAATGGAGACGTGAGTTCAAGTTGGATTGATTTCATATCTTCTACTGTGGCATTTACAAGGGTATCCAGTCTTTTCTTTATCTGTTCCGCCCTGCTGGGATCCGCCCATAGCCCGCTGATATAGTAGGGGAAATTATCACCGATGGTTTTGTTATTGGCGGTGGAGATATATCCGGTTGGAGGATTAAACAGGTATGGCATTTGACTGTAGGGCACTTTCCCTTTCCAATCATATTGTGAATCATTTCCAGGTCGTGGTACCATGCTGAACCCCTCCTTGCGGACGGGGACAAACACAGCGGGACGCCAGCCTATATTTCCATCCGCATCTGCGTATACAATATTTTGCCCGGGGACACCAAAATTATTCAGTGACTTTGTAAAATCATCCCAGTTTTCCATGGTGTTTATACCAACCCAGGCATCCATTTCCTTGGTGACCCAATGTCCGGTCCACGACATAGACATGGCTGTATCATCATTCCGCAAAAGAGAGTGTATATCGCTGATGATAGGACCATGGTGGGTCAACCGGATCACAATGGTGGTGTCCTCACCATTCTTTAAAGGAATGGTTTCCTCCAGAACTGTCATAGGCAGCCATTTATCATCATGTCTGTACTCGTTCTTATTATCAGGATTGATTGTTTCTATAAAAAAATCCACATCATCCACCATGGTATTTGTAAAGCCCCAGGCCACATGCTTATTCTGCCCGATGACCGGAACTGGAATCCCCGCGATGCACACACCGGACACATCAAATCGCCCTCCTTTTAAATGCATCTCAAACCACCTTGGAGGCTGAGTAAATGCCAGGTGGGGGTCATTTGCCAGTAACGGTTTTCCAGAAGCTGTTCTGGAGCCGGAGATTACCCAGTTGTTGGAGCCAATATCCGCATTGTGCTCTCCAAACAGGTCCCGCAATGCAAATTCCTGATCGAGTACTGCATCAAATACGGGCTTGAATTGATCATATTCTATGGCCGCAATTGTGGGTTTATCATCAGCGTAGCCGGGGATGATTTCAGCAAGTTTCTCTTCACCAAAATATGAAGCAATGGCTCCATAAACAATTTCCGGTTCCCAGGCGCCCTGCATTTCATGGGCCATCATCCTTTCATAACCGGCAACGATAGTTGGGTCCCATAGCGGAGGATCCATACCCAGGATTTTGAATTCGATAGGCGGATCTTCCTTTATTTCCTTGATACGGGAATTGATACCATTGCAGAACGAATTATAGATAGATCTTTTATTGACATCCATGGCTGCAACCATTTTTTTTGCTGTAGCGTGTATTCGCCATGTACGCAGATAAATATCCGTTGATAAGAAATCATCTCCCAGCGCAGATGCAAGCTCCCCTCGAACACCCAGGGCCACTGTTGACAATTGGAATAAACGCTCCCTGGCTGCCAGGTAGCCCGCAGCGTAAAATAAATCATCTTCATTCCGGGCAAATACATGGGGTACGGCCCATTCGTCAAAGAAAACGTCCACAGAAGACGTTAATCCATCAAGCTGTATTTCGCCCTCGTACCTGGGTAGCGGGTGATGCAGCCACACCCAAAACCAAAAGAGAATAAGTACAAGAAACCCAACGATAGTTTTCCAGATGCGTTTATTCATAATATCTTGGCCAATCGATTAATGTATCTATAAAATTTACTGAGAATAAAATTAATGTTGTTTGAGAGTAAACAACAGCCAGTTTAAAGGATCCAGATCCAGGGTGGATGTTGCAGGTATAGAAACCCCCGTTGGCTTTTCAGAAACATTTATGGTGATAGTTTCCAAGGAAAACTTTCCCTGATATCTGACCTCTACCGGTAAAATAAACCCTGTTTCGGACCACCAGAGCTCAATAAACTGTTTTTCTCCATTGTGGTAAATTTTTGTTTTCATATTCAGCGTCGGATAATCTTTCTTGAATAAATATTGATCAAAAAACCAGTCCAGCGCCATCCCGGAATTTTCCTCCAGTAGCTCCGCAAATTCCCGGGTGGATGTCTGGTTGTTAGGCCGGCGCTTGGGTATCTTTATAAATTCCTTCAGGGTGCTCTTCAGTACCAGATCGCCAACCAGGTAGCGCAGCATATGCAGTACATAAGCTCCTTTGTAATAGACATCGTTGCCTCGTGTAGCCTCTGTGGTTGCTGGTCTTTCCGGTACAATAGGATGTTCGTTGGAGATGTTTTTCCCGCATCGGTCTCTCATAAAGGCGTGGTAGGCGCCCAGGCCAAATTCTTTTTCAACATACAGGGCCTCAGCATAGGTAACAAATCCTTCGTGGATCCAAAAATCTGCCCAGTCTGATACGCTGAGATAATTTCCCCACCATTCGTGGCCCATTTCATGGAACAGCAGAAAATCATAGCCCAGTTTTGTATTTTTGTATTTATTGCCGTATGCAATAATGGTTTGGTGTTCCATGCCCCAATAGGGAGTTTCCACCAGGCCAAATTTTTCATCTTGCCAGGGATAAGGCCCAAATTGCTCAGCATAGAAATTGAGATATTTCTCCGCTTTTTCCAGCAGTTCCTCAGCTCCATCCCTGGATTCGGGCAAAACATAAAACTCCATATATAGAGGCTGACCCTGGATAAGGCCTCTTCGGGATACGGTCTCAAAGTTTCCTATAGTGATATTAACATTATAGGTGCTGATTGGATACTGGGTTTTCCAATGCCAAGTTTCCCTACGGTTCCCTTCGTTTACGATCCCCTGCAATAATCCGTTGCTGGCAACTTTAAGTGGTTCTGGAACGGTGACGTAAATATCCACACTGTCTGGTTTATCACTGGGGTGCTCCTTGCAGGGATACCAAATGTGGGCACCATTCTGCTGGCAGGAAACAGCAATCCAGGGATATCCATCTTCGCTGGCGGTCCAGGTAACTCCGCCATCCCAGGGCGGGTTTGCGGCCTCCGGCGGCTTGCCTTTATAGGAAATCTTCAGATGATGATTACTGTTTAAATCCAGACCGGGGTTTTCAATGAATAGTTTATCGCCGCGCTGAAAGAAAACCATGGATTTTTCATTGACCCAGGCGTTGGAAACGCTGTAGCTAGATAAGAGATCTAATACAAGCCTGTGGGGTTTCCTTTTAAGATTAAACCCGATCGTCACTGTTCCACCGATAGTTTTCTTTTCTGGATCCAGCGCAATTCGCAGTTCGTAATGATGCACATCCATAGCCGCCTGGTTTTTTGTTAAGGGTCCACCGGAGCTCGTCTTCAGACCAAGAACTACGGTTGAAAGCAGGAACAGCTGTAGGCATCTCCGTATCATTATTCCTGTACTTTATACTGATACTGATAAATCCCCGCTATTTCATCCACAGCAATCATGGTTTCAAACCGCAGGGATAATTCAGTAATGGGATCAGTGAAGAGGCGAACACCAGCGCCAAAAACAAAAGGATGGGGTGTAATATATAAATGGGTCAGGAAGGGGGCGAAACGGGAATAGGTCTTCCCGCCCCCAATGATAAAACATCGCTCGGCAGCAAGTTTCGACAGAACTGATTCTGGTGCATCATCGCGGCGAACCACAATCATGTCCCTCCCATCCAGTTGATGGTTGAGGGTCTCATAGGTGTTGGAGCCCATGATCACTGGAAATCCTATGGTTTGTTTTTTAAATAAATGGAGGTCTTTCGACCAGGCTGTTACTTCCCGGCTGTGGCGGGCAATAAAGCCGTCAACTGTAACTGCCGCAATGAGAATAACATCTGTTGGCATCTCCTACCGGTAAACCCTGGATTTTTTCCAACTTTTTATATCATCATAGTTACTTTGAAGTTTTGATTCATTCATATGGTCTTTCGCAAAACCTAAACTATTAACCATTTTTTTACTGGGTTCTCCAATTGCAACTTCTAAAACATTGACTACAGTGCTTTGCTCAATTCCGCGTAAGGCATTAATGGTTTTTTGATCCCGTTCAAAATCAGCATCAAACTCAAAAACAATATCCTTATGTTTTATGGCCCGTTCAAAAATACTTTTTGGTTTTTTTTCCAACACGTCAATTGCAGCCTGACGGTATTTTTCAAACATTTCAGGAGTAAGACCTGACACCAGATCCGGCAATTGATTGATATATTCATTTGCTCTTTTGTTCAATTCATCGGCAGGATAAACGCCGGATTGGATTATAAAAAATAAATATTGTGCATCTTCCCTCCTTTGCGTACCAGACCAAACAATATAGCCGAGCTGCTGATTGGTTCGCATCTCTGTGAAAAACGGCCTATCTATCGCCCCAGATATAATCAGCGAAATAGCTCTGTTTACAGGATTATCAACACCGAGATAATATTCTCTCCAGAAACAGGAATTGTTCACTTTTGTTTTTTGAACAGCTTGTATCTTTTCCGATTCGGTCTGCTGCAGGTACTTAACTTGAAATGCGGCCTCTTTTGATATTGCCTGGTTCTTCAAGCCCTGCTTCAATATTTGCAATGACTCTTTCGCCTCCTCTTTGCTGTAATCGCCATATACTAATCCCTCTATAAAAGCCTGTTGATAAATTTCCCCTGCAAAAGAAGAAATATCCTTTAAAGTAATTCCCGCTGCGTTCTGGTATAATTCATCAGGGCTGTAGTAGACATTTCTAAATATCCTTTCGGTTTGGTCCCTGGTAATGCGCCAGGCATCGGAAAGATGAAAATTTTGGTACTCCCTGATTATTCTATCTTTGATGCCGGAAAACTGTTCTTCATTTATATCAGGAGTAATGAGATGATTGATCATTGTTTTTAACAAAACAATGGATGATTCTCGATAGCCGCTGATCGTTATAAATACTCCTTCGTACCCATCGGAAATGTTGTAGTTCAGACCCGCTTCTTTTGCCGGATATGCAAGTTCGTTTAAAGATTCATTCACGCAGGCAATATAAAATTTTAGCTTTGCCATAAACGCAGGGTTCATTTTTTCTTTAGAAAAAAAGACTTTATAGGTTATGACGCCTTTCGGCCTGAGGAACTCGTTGTCTTGACCAAAATATATTTTTTCACCTTTGGTGTCTACGATCAGTTCTGGTTTTGCTTTATCATCCAGATCACGATCAGGAACTTTTGCTGATTTAGGGATAAAAGGATTTTCTGATTTCATAAGTAGATCCGAATGAACAGATAAATCATGCAATTCCTGATAAAAAACATCATCTTCCTCGTAGGCATAAGGAGCCTGGTAAAAATATTCTTTCTTATTTGTTTCTAGGCCCTTTGACATAAGGAAAACCATCATATTGTCGGGTGTCAGCTGCGTCAGCAGACGCTGGTAGGCCTGGGATCCGTTATCGGCATAAATGTAGCTTACCCGGCCAGCATCTTCCAGTGGATAAAATAATGTTTCATTGGCATAACCAACTGCGCGGTTGGCTCCCTCGCCTTTATTAGAATAAATCTCTTCCAGTTCTGCCATGGTCTTCAGTTCATCAAAAGATCCTGTTTTATACCCTTCTTTCTGCATTAGGGATATATACATCAAAACTCCCTTAATGATTTCTCGATAGTTTTCAAGGCCCACTGGTGTAAGTCCTATCCTCGCCGTAGCGTAGCCATAGGAGTCGGTCTCCGAACTGGCTCCAGCCGATAAAGAAGTGGCCCAGCCCTTATCTTTCAAATATGAAAGCAGGCTTCCTTTTCCCTCATTGCCTAATATATATCCCAACATTAAACCTGGTTTACTTTTGTAATCTTTTCTTAAGTCATTTAGTGAAAACGAAATATTCATTTCTCTTATGTCTTTTACTGGTTCAATAGTAACCAGACGGAATGTTTTCGCCCGCTCATAAACATCGCTGGGATAGATAGGTTTATCCAATTCTCTGTTTGGCAGCGGTGAAAAATATTTTCGAATCCAGCCCTCCATTTCATCCAAAGGCTGGGTGCTTAAAACACTCAGGGCCATCTGGTTGGCGCTATAGTGCTTTTCAAAAAATGAGACAACTTCGTCGCGGGTAACATCGCCCAGTGTTTCCAGATTTCCGGTCTGGAATTTCTTCGCTGGGTGCCCCTCCCTGGAGAGAAAGGAGCTAATCCGAAACAGCCTCCAATAATCATTCATAATATTTTTCTGATGCTCAGAATTAACTGCATTGACCTCTTTGGTAACATATTTTTCGGGAAACAGAGGGCTTACAAAACGATCAGAAAACCGTTCCAGGGCTCCCTCCATAGCATGCGGAAATATCTGAAATTGATAATTGGTATGGTCTCTGGCTGTATAAGCATTATAATGGCCCCCATTGGATGATAGATAAGTATTAAACTCATCTAAATCCGGATATTTTTTCGTACCCATTTTGAACATATGTTCGATAAAATGAGCCAGCCCCATTCGTGAATCCGGGTTATCCAAGGAGCCCGCTCGGATACTCAGGGAGGCTGCAGATATGTTAAAGTCGGGATCAGAGAGCAAAAAGACCTTAAGCTGGTTGTCCAGTACAATTTTCCTGGCTTTTGATTTATCAAGGGGGTGTTTCATTATTTTATGATCTGAGCTGTTTGTACAACTCACCGTTATGGCAATCACCAGTGCCAGAAATACGGGTTTCATGGTGCTCTCCTGTATAAAAGGGGTTTATGTATCCAGAGCCTCGGTAATACGGTATAGTAAATATTCCCGGTGGGCCTTGGTCGCTTCATCCACATTATATTTTTTTGAGGAATATTTTATAATTCTGTTCAGGTTGGCGTGGGCTGCGGAAACCGCTAGGTGATCATATTTTGCCTTGCCTTTGTTCAACACTATTTGGATAAGGCGTTCTGTATATTCAATCTGCAGATTGCGGCGCATGCTGCTCACATTGCTGCTTGCGTCCACCGCAAAACAGGAATTGGTCAAATCACGAATCATATCCGAAAGGCTGTAAGTGTTGCCATACAAACCGGTGTCTGAAATGCGTTTCAATACATTCAAATGCAACAAATGATTCAGTATCGTTTTTTGAACATTCAGGATCTGATCATGAATATGGGGGTCGCTGGTGCCGCTCCACCCTCTGCGCTCCCACTGTAAATGATTATAGATATCTTCCGGCCGCTGGAACGCCTGGGGAGAAAATATATATTTATTCAACAATGTCATTGCCCATTTTTGCGTATCTCTGGGAATCGGCATAAAGGGCAATTCCCGGTCTTCCTGTCCAACCATAGAACGGTCCATAAACATACCGCCCACATAGCGTGAAACCACGGTAGCGCAAACACGATATTCCCTGTTCAATATATTAAAAGCATCGGTAAAGGCGTGGTAAGATTCGCCATGTTTTTCATACCTGGAACGCAGAGGTTTATACAAGGACCGGATCAGATCCATCCTTTCCTCAGCATATCCTAGTGGATTGTCACTCATGTCGTTGACCATGATCCGGGGATCAAGACCTTTCCCGGGAGAACGCATATCATCGGCATCATTGCCATAGCCCAGTTCAGGTTTTGTTGACTGGCTTAACAGCAGACTGATGCGGGAAGCCTCATCCAAGGGGTTCTCCAAGGGAGTTGCATAGCCATATTCCACGGCCCAGTTATCATAGGGACCCGGCACTGTGGAATAAAACTGTCCAGTCCAGTTATTGTGTTTTCCAATATTGACTATTTCATAATCCATGACGGAGGAGGTCAGGCCAACTGGCTCGGTGATGTTTCTATCATGTATGGTATTCAGGCTGTGAAAATTACTGGCATAAAAATTGTGGCTCAGGCCCAAGGTGTGGCCTACTTCGTGCATAATCAGGTTCACCATACCCTCGTAAACCAAACGATGCTGTTCAAACTGGGTAAAATTACCCATTGAATTGAGCGCTGTGGCGGCAAACAGGTTGCCTTGGTGTTTGTAATGGCCGGCCAGGCAGAGATCTTTTTCAGACAGGTTGCCATTGTCAGACAAAGGCCCATAAAGCCTTTCATATTTCACCCGGTTGGTAAAGTGAACATATTCCAGCATAATATCAGCACCTAAAATCTGGCCGGTTCTGGGGTTTACAAAACTGGGGCCGTAACCGCCAAAGGGCGGGTTGGGCGAGGAGGTCCAGCGCAGCACATTATAACGTATATCTCCCGCATCCCAACTGGCAGTATCCGGTTGGACCTTGACTTGGAGGGCGTTATTGAACCCTGCTTTTTCAAAAGCCTTGTTCCAGGCTAATACACCTTCTTTTATAGCATCGCGAAATTCATGAGGTGTAGTATTCTCAATCCACCATACAATAGGTTCTACTGGTTCAGAAATAAATTGCTCCGGATGTTTTTTTTCCAAGTGCCAGCGGTGGATCAGATCACGATAGGGAGTCACATCTTCCGGGTCGGTCATATCCGTGACCTGGGTAACAAAGTACCCCACCCGGGGATCTTCATAGCGAGGCTGATATTTGTTTTCCGGCACAGCAATAAAACTGTGCTGCAGAGTCACATTTACTGAACGGGCATCCGTAAGCCCCTGATCGGAACCCCAGTTTGTAGGTGTAGGGTTGCTGTATACATATTGTACGGAAATATCTGTATTCTCGGGGTAATTCTTAAGCAGGGCATACTTGGAGCGGTTCTTGATCAGGCGCCCCAGTTTAAAGGGATTCTTATTTCCGCCGCCGGGGATGAAGCCACGGGTGATCTGGTGCAGTGCTTCCGTAAGGAATACGTTGTCCACATCAACCATAACAACACTATCTGACTGGGCAACAACATACTCTGAGGCCAGGATCGCCGTGGTGATATTGGCGTCGGCGGCGCGGCTTAAGGGATTGTCAGGATCAAAATAAAAAGCATTGTTCTGCACCTCAAACTCAATACGATTAAAATAGCGATTGAAAGTGATGATCCGTTCGCCGCGGTAATTGCCCCTGAACACACCGGCATTCAGCTGACCATCGCGGGCATGTACAAAATAAACAAATTCTTTTCCAAGCTGTTCATTCTTCAGCACCATGGACAGTTTGCCGGTGGCTGTATCCTGACAGAGGGTGATGAGTCCAGGTATTTCTTTTTTCCCCTTCAGCCCCTCTTCCATGGTTTTTATTTTGGGGGGCGCAGGCTGTTTGGGCCCCGCAGCTGCTGCATCCGAGGCAGGCGGCTGATCCGGCGGTTTAGGTTCCTGGGCCAGGGCCAGGCTTCCAACAATGAGAATTAAAGCTAGAATATGGTTCATTTAAAGCCCTTTTCTTTCCTGGGAAGGTACAAATTCAAAGACGATCTTTCTACTGTTTCTAATCTTAGGTCGCAGCAGGAGTTAGCCAACCGGGGCAGTTCTCATCAGTGTTTTTACAAAAGTTACATTTCACCGGCGCCCACGGTACCATGCCCGTTGTCCAGCCAGTCGCCAATAAACTGCTGGGCTTTCCTCAGGTCAGCCAGGGATGCAATCATAACAACCATGTCTTGTTCTTTACCTTCCTGATCATGTACATAATCCGGCAGCACGCCTTCCATTCTGAAGCCAAGTTTTTGGTAAATATCCATGAGATCTTTTTGGGGTCTCATAAATTTTGCGATAATTTTTTCCAGATGCTCTTCATGGGCAATATCATACATATCCTTTGCCAAGGCAAACTGAACGCCCTTACCAATATGACCCGGATCGATTACCAAACGGAGATAGGCCGTCCCGCTTTTCCAAGTGTCTGAGTCTATAGTCAATGAAGCATCTGCTACAATGGCCCCTGAAATCAAGGCAATCCTGCGGATAACTTTACCGTTTTCTGCTTCTAGGCACCTATCTTCCAGGTGGTTAATATTTGTAACATCACTGCGAAAATATTTCCTTTTTGATTCCGGGAAAGACTGAAAAAACTCCTGGGACAGTAAAACATCATCTCGGCCCAGGTCCCGAACAGTCACTGTTTCCTTACTTTTGAGTAAGTAGGTTTTTTTACTCATTTAAACTATTCCTGCCAATTCCTGTAGCTGACGCCAGTTTGCTAATTGGTGTTTCTGTCCAGTTAAGATAAGTTCGTCTGGGTTGCCATCTTTATCAAAATGCTTAGCGAACCTCCCTTCTGTTTTTGCGAAAGAAACAAAATCAATTTGTTCTTTTGTCTTTGGGTTCACATACCAGTCTTTATTTTTTGCTGGGTTGCCTTGTAAGGAAAGGCGTTCGGAAAAACGTTCTCCTTTTGTAGGATCATAAATAAACACTGGGAATGCCCTGGAATCTGCCGCAAGCTTCGCCTGATGCATAGCCATGTCATCAGCCACTCCGTGCTCAGGCTGGCAGGTGGTAAACACATTTATCACTGCTGGTCCCTGGTATTCATTGGCAGCCATGATTGCTTTATAAAAATGATTGGTGTGAGCGCAGGTTGTTTGGGCTACAAAAACATCGGGGTGCATCATACATAAATTTCCAATTTCTTTACGTCGTTCAATTTTTCCACCAATTTCTTTACCGACTATAGACATTTTCGCGTCTTGTCCAACATAGGAAGCAGTGGATGTTTGTCCGCCAGTATTGGAATATACCTGCGTATCTAAAATCAATACATTAATATCCATTCCTGAAGCCAGCATCCGCGACATGGACTGAAATCCAATATCTACCATGGCACCATCACCACCGATACACCACAGTTTCTTATCCTGCCACCCCATCTGATCCCAGCGGGACCGGACACCCATTGCATCCGCAGACACATTTTCAAATAAAGAATTGGTCCAAGGGACTAAAAATGGATTGTATGGATAGGTAGAACCATAAACTGTATTGCATCCTGTGGCTGCGACAATACCAATGCTTTCTTTACCATAAACAAACCCTGTGGCTGCAAGCATCATTCTAAGAGCAGACCCTTCCCCGCAACCCATACAGGAACCTGCGCCACCAGTATATAACAAAGAATCGCTGGCCAGCATCATATCCACCAGAACTTTTTCATTGATGTATTCTGATGGTGTATCACCGAGGGATGTGAAAAAATCAAAGGCATGTTGATACTTTGGTATTGTATCATCGATTTTGGTGATCATGGATAATGCTTCGTGGTCTCCACAGGCATCAACGCATTCTGCGCACCCCTTGCACTTTGTTGGGTCAATAAAAATACCAAACTTCGCAGGTTCTTTTCCTTGTTTGGCCGGGACTTTTGAGAATTTATTGGTATCCGCCCATTGATCAGAGATCCATCCTTTGATCTCACCAGACTCTAATTTTTCAACGGTTTCATTTAGCCGTGACTCTGGTATCGCTTTACCTAGGATTGCTGTGTCTGGACATTGGGTCACGCATTCCATACAGGCAACACAATTATCTGATAAAAATTCAGGTATGTCTGGTGCAATGTAGCTAAAATCGCGGAGCGCACCTGTTCCGGCAGGAATTAGGCTCCTTGCAGTGGAAATATCTGCCGGTAATTCTTCTTCTGCTGTTCCATTATTATAAGCTCCTACAATTCTATCGTTGAAATCTTGTATATCCAGAATCTCAAATGCGTTTCTTTTATTTATTTTTGATACAGGGACGCTCATACTAAAACTCCCTCTGTCTCTGTTTGGGATTGTTTAATTTCAAAAACTTCTTTAAATCCTCGTTTTACACAATTCAAATTATCTTTCACAACCTGTTCGCCTCGTTTCCCAAAGTATTTACGGAGGGATTGCTCAACACTAATCATCAATTCATCCTCGCTAATTCCAGACCGATCTAAAAATGGCGTAGCTTTTAAAAAAATCCCCAAAAGGACAATCCCTTGCATCCTTTGGATCAGATCGGGCTGTGAAGAAACATCTTTGGCTATTTTAACTGTGTCTAGCGCTAAAACTTTTATTTTTTTATTCAGAATAATTTTCTGTGCCCATTGTGGAATATCAGACCAAATATCATAATGGTTTGTTTTCTGTGTTTGAACAAAAAGCATTCCACCGGGCTGAAGGCCGTTAAGTGGGTTTGCCAGATTAAAGGCGTTTACATCATTTAACGGCACAAATTCAACAAACTCTAACTCATTATGTGTTTTTACATGGCTTGGGCTGACCGTTAAATAATAAGTTGTGGGCAGTCCTTTTTTCTCAGAACCATATTTTGGGTAAGCCTGTACATACATATCAAACAAATCCGCCACAATAGTCGCGATAACTTTATTTGTTGTAACGGAACCGTATCCACCAACAGAATGACCTCGCATAGAAAATGTTCCTTCGGGTCGAATGTCTGTAGATTCCTTGACTGGAAGTCCTAGTTCATGATCTATGCCTATGGCAAAATATTTCTTTTTATCTTTGATCATGTTCTCCACCACAGCTATAATATCATCTGGGCGCACGTCCCGAGAACCCAGACCTGCAGACCCAGAATAAATTTTGGGTATTTTCATGTTTCCAGCTTTATCTCTTTGGATATAATCTGCTAATGCCGCCTTAACCTCTATGGTTAATGGGTTGCTTTCAGCTAAAGGATTGTCCATTCTTTCTAATACAGAAATTGAGCTTACGTTTTTAAGGACTTCTGTAAGCTGTTTCCCGGGAAAAGGACGAAAGGATGTTACGTGAACGATTCCAACCCTAATGTTTTTTTCTTTCCTTAAATAGTCCACAGCGGCTTCTGCTGTTTCA
>Ga0208766_1000389_pt1 | contig 24260 bp, 20 predicted proteins | sample ETN01SmetaG_3_FD_185792 | JGI IMG/M metagenome (GOLD analysis project Ga0208766, IMG submission 185792) | Marine microbial and viral communities from oxygen minimum zone, Eastern Pacific Ocean - ETNP2014F12-01SV263 (SPAdes) (version 2) | ecosystem: Environmental > Aquatic > Marine > Oceanic ... | reverse complement strand
TCTGAATGTTTACAGAATGTTGATGCAATTTTGGTTCCGGGTGGATTTGGTAATCGTGGCATTGAAGGAAAGATAAGCACCGTAAAATATGCCAGAGAAAATGGATTACCTTATTTAGGTATATGTCTTGGTATGCAAGTTGCCGTAATTGAGATAGCTCGAAATCTTGCTGGACTTGAAGATTCTGATAGTACTGAGTTTAATAAAAATACAGGTCATCCCGTTATTGCATTAATTACGGAATGGCAGGATGCAAAAGGCACGCAAGAAAAACGCAGTAAAGGTTCTGATTTAGGCGGCACGATGCGACTAGGCGGACAAGATTGCAAACTTATCGAAGGAAGTTTAGTAAGGGATTTATATAAAAGCGATAATATTGTTGAGAGGCATCGCCATCGTTATGAATTTAACAATAAATATAAAGAGAAGCTTGAATCAGTGGGGGTGAGCATCGCCGGATATTCAGTTGATGAAGAATTAGTTGAGATTATTGAAATTCCAAAACATCCTTGGTTTGTCGGCTGTCAGTTTCATCCAGAATTTACTTCGACGCCTCGAGATGGCCACCCACTATTTACAAGTTTTATAGAGGCGGCTTTGAAATACAAAGAGTCTGACTTAAGGGTTCCTAAAAATGCTGCTATGTAATTTCGAGGTTGGTTCTGAGCATCCATTTTTTTTAATTGCTGGACCGTGTGTTATTGAAAGTGAGCAATTATCGATAGATGTTGCTGGGCAATTAAAAGAACTTACTTCTCAATTGGAGATTCCCTTTATATATAAATCTTCGTTTGATAAAGCTAATCGTAGTTCGCATGATAGTTATCGAGGACCGGGAATTGAAAAAGGTTTAAAAATATTATCCGATGTGAAAGAAAAAGTTGGCGTACCAGTTCTAACTGATGTTCATGAAGATACACCACTTAATGAAGTTTCAGATGTTGTTGATGTGCTCCAAACCCCCGCTTTTTTGTGCCGACAAACTAATTTTATAGGAGCCGTTGCTAAAACAGGATTGCCCGTAAATATAAAAAAGGGCCAATTTCTTGCTCCTTGGGATATGACACATGTTGTTGCTAAAGCTCGTGCTACCGGTAATGATAAAATTATGGTTTGTGAACGTGGCGCTTCTTTTGGATATAATTATCTCATTTCAGACATGCGTTCGCTCGTTGTCATGAAAGAAACTGGAGCCCCTGTAGTATTTGATGCAACTCATTCTGTTCAAATGCCAGGCGGCGGTGGAAAAGTTTCAGATGGACAGCGTGAATTTGTTCCTGCACTTGCTCGTGCTGCGATTGCTGTTGGTATATCTGGTTTATTTATGGAGACGCACCCAAACCCGGAAAAAGCATTAAGCGATGGGCCTAATTCATGGCCTCTAAAGAAAATGAAAACACTTTTAGAAACATTAAAAGGGATTGATCAAGCAACAAAAACATTAACTAAGTAATTTAGTGTTTGGAGATTTTATAAGTGTCGGTTATCAATAAAATTATTGCCCGTGAAGTTTTAGATTCGAGAGGTAACCCAACAATCGAAGCTGAGGTCTATACTGAAAGCGGTGCTACCGGGAGTGCAATGGTCCCATCTGGCGCTTCAACAGGTATTCGTGAGGCATTGGAATTACGTGATATGGATGATTCGAGATTTATGGGGAAGGGCGTTCTTACTGCAGTTAATAACATTCAAAAATTAATCGCTCCTTCTTTATTTGGAAAAGAGGTATCGGAACAAGCAGTCATAGACCAAGTGATGATTGACTTAGATGGTACCTCAAACAAAGAAAATCTTGGCGCAAATTCAATTCTCGCAGTCTCTATGGCAACAGCTCACGCAGCAGCAAATGAAAACAATCTTCCTCTTTATAAATATTTAGGTGGTAATGGTCCATTTAAAATGCCCGTACCTATGATGAATATTATTAATGGGGGCGCACACGCAGATAATAGTGTCGATCTTCAAGAATTTATGATATTGCCAGTAGGGGCTACAAGTATGAGGGAGGCCGTGAGGTATGGAACAGAAATATTTCATTCACTTAAATCTGTATTATTAAAACGAGATTTAGGGACTACGGTTGGCGATGAAGGCGGATTTGCACCTAACTTATCATCGAACGAAGAAGCAATTGAAGTAATTTTAGAAGCGATTACAAAAGCTGGTTATATTGCAGGAGAAGATATTTTATTGGGCTTGGATGTAGCAAGTTCTGAATTTTATAAAGATGGAATTTATACTCTTGAGTCAGAAAATTTAAAACTGGATTCACAAGAATTTTTACAATACTTAACACCATGGTTTGAAAAGTATCCAATTATAACAATGGAAGATGGTATGGCTGAGGATGATTGGGAAGGATGGAAATTATTAACAGAAACTCTTGGTAAAAATATCCAATTAGTTGGCGATGATCTTTTTGTTACTAATACATCAATACTTAGTAAAGGTATCGAAGAAGGCATTGGTAACTCAATTTTAATAAAAGTGAATCAAATAGGAACTCTTACAGAAACCCTTAATGCAATTAATATGGCCAAAGAAGCTGGTTACACAGCTGTTATTTCACATCGTTCTGGGGAGACGGAAGATACAACAATCTCTGATCTTGCTGTTGCAACTTCGACTGGACAGATAAAAACAGGTTCGTTATCGCGTTCAGATCGTGTAGCAAAATATAATCGTCTAATGAAAATAGAAGATGAATTAGATGGGAAAGCAATGTATCCCGGAAAAAATGTATTTTATAACTTATCATAAGTGTGTGACGTTATTTAACTAGGATACGCCAATGAAATTACTAACTGTCATAATAGTATTTTTACTACTTTTATTGCAGTATCGTTTGTGGACTGGCAATGGTAGTTTAGTTGAAGTGAATCTTCTTAAAGACGAAATTGAAAAAGTAAAAAATGAGAATGAGAATCTTAAAGAACGTAATCTTTCGTTAACAGCAGAGGTCTTTGATCTTAAGCAGGGTCACGAAGCTATTGAGGAAATTGCGCGTAGTGAGATGGGAATGATTAAGGACGGCGAAACCTTTTATCAAATCATTGATAATGCAGACCAACAATCTAATTCGAATTAAGATATATGCCAAAAAGTAATAGGTATTGGGTAGTAATCCCAGCTGCTGGAATTGGACAGCGTATGGGGAGCGATATACCCAAGCAATATATCTCTGTTTGTGGGAAAACAATTATTGAACATACTATAGAAAACTTTATTGATCGTAACGATATCGAAAGTATTTGCGTTGCAATTTCAAAGTCAGATCATTATTGGCCAACATTACCAATTTCGAGAAATGCAAAAATAATAACAGTAATCGGCGGCACTGAACGATGTGAATCTGTTTATAATGGTTTATGTGGTTTGAAAGATAGAGTTGATAATAATGATTGGGTTCTAGTTCATGACGCTGTAAGACCTTGCATAACAAAATCAATAATAGACCAATTTATTAGTGTTCTAAATTGCCATGATGTTGGTGGAGTATTGGCGTTACCCTGTTTTGAGACAATGAAAAAGGCAAATAAAGAAAATGAAATAGAAGAAACCGTCGACAGAGAATTTATTTGGCATGCACAGACACCACAGATGTTTAAATATAGAAAACTTTTAACTGCAATTGAAAAAACAATGAATGAAAATATTACTGTAACAGATGAGGCAATGGCGATGGAGTTATCAAATTATAAACCTATGCTTATTCAGGGGCATCGTGACAATATTAAAATAACTCATATAAGCGATCTTAAACATTTAGAATTATTTCTTGGGAAAGAAACGTAAAATGCGAATTGGACATGGATACGATGCTCATCACCTTGTAGAGGGCAGACCTTTAATTCTGGGTGGCGTAACTATTCCTTATTCAAAAGGTCTTGATGGCCATTCGGATGCTGATGTGGTTATACATGCATTATGTGATGCGTTATTCGGTGCTATGGGTTTGGGGGATATTGGCGTGCATTTTCCAGATACCGATATGAAATTAAAAGATATCAATAGTCGGGTTCTGTTAAAGCAAACTTGCAATTTAATGAAAGAGAATAACTATACCGTAGGTAATGCAGATATCAGTATTTTGGCACAAGAGCCGAAGATGGCTGATTATATTTCAGCAATGAAAGAAAATCTTGCGAACGATTTAAATAGTAAGGCTTCACTTATCAATATCAAAGCAACAACAACCGAAGGTATGGGGTTTATTGGTCGCTGTGAAGGTATTGCTGCACATGCCGTTGTTTTGTTATGCTCTGCTTAATTAGTTTTGGTTACTTTAACTGCTTTTAAAACAAAGGTATATTGCTCCAGTGCCTCCATCACTTGGTTGTGCTGAGCAAAACCCCCAAACCATATCATGATGTCTTAGCCATTGGTTTAGTTTATTTTTAATAACGGGAGATTTGTTTTTTGATCCGTATCCTTTTCCATGAATAATTAGAACGCAAAATATTGCTCGATGTTTACATTGCTCAAGAAACATAGCTAACTCCTTTCTTGCTTCCTCTATTTTCATGCCATGTAAATCTAATTCATCTTCAATTTTGTATTTCCCTTGGCGCAGTCGTTTAAATTTTGAGTCACTATCACCGGCGCTGCAAAATTTTATTTCATCATTGCCATCGACTAAGTCTTCATTCAGTCCGCTCTCATTTATTGTATGGCTAAAATCGAGCTCATTTTCTTTATTTCTTTTGGGATAAGATGATGATTTAGGTTTATCGATAATAATATTGTTATCCTTGATTCTCTCGATATCACCTATTGTATCTCGAAATAATTTTTTATCTTTATCTGAAATTTTTGATGATTTATTCATTTTATTAATTTAGCCATTCTCTTGCATTCAGAAATAATTTTATCCAAGGACTATATTCATTTTTCCATTCTTGTGGAAACCAAGAGAATTGTTTAGTTAAAAAAACGCGCTCTGGATGCGGCATCATTATTGTAAAACGTCCATCTTTATTGGTAAAAGCAGTAAGTCCATATTTCGATCCATTAGGGTTATGTGGGTATTTTTCGGTCATATTTCCCCTATTATCAATGTAACGCATAACCGCATACGAGTGTTCTTTCATAGGCGCTTTCAGAATACGCCCCTCTCCATGAGCGACTACAATTGGGATTTGAGAGCCAGCCATGTCTTTGAAAAATACAGAAGGAGAGTCCATCACTTCTACCATTACGAGTCTAGCTTCAAATTGTTCTGAGTAATTTTTTACAAAGTCGGGCCATGAAGATGCGCCAGGCACCAAATTACGGAGTTGAGACATCATTTGACAGCCATTACATACCCCGAGCCCAAATGTGTCTTTGCGGTTAAAGAAATCTTCAAACATTTTTCTGAGTTCATCGTTATATAGAATGGTTTTTGCCCAGCCACCACCTGCGCCAAGAACATCACCATAGGAGAAACCTCCGCAAGCAACTAGAGCATTAAATGAATTAAGTTTTATTTGATTATCTATCAAATCTTGCATGTGAACATCAATACAATCAAATCCGACACGATCAAAAGCAGCAGCCATTTCAAGCTGTCCATTTACTCCTTGTTCTCTAAGTACAGCTATTTTTGGATTGACACCTTTGTTTATAGATATTGTATTTTTTTCAAGCCTAAAAGTTGTACTAATAGAAATTCCGGAATCATTTTTATTAGTAATATTTTCGTACTCTTGTTTAGCGCATTCAGGATTGTCTCTGAGTGCTTGTATTTGGTAGCTTGTTTCTGTCCATTTTTTATGGAATTCAGCTATCGAAGCGTTCAATATTTTTTTACCATTAAATTTTAGATTAAATTTATAATCTTTATTTATTGATCCTATAGTGTGGATCATTTTTTCATTTATACCCGATTGTACAAATGTTCTTTTTACATGTTCCTCATTACTTTTGTTTATTTGTATAATCACCCCTAATTCTTCATTAAATAAGTTCTCAATTAAATCTCCAGATAAATTAAGATCGATATTAATTCCGGTATGCCCTGCAAATGCCATTTCACATAAAGTAATAAAGAGACCACCATCGGAGCGGTCGTGGTAGGCATTTATTAAACTTGATTCATTGAGAATCTGTAGTGACTGAAAGAATCCAGTTAATATTTTTGTATCTTCTAGATTCGGAGCTTCACTACCTGTGTTTCCATATACTTGGCACAAAGCTGATCCACCAAGCCGTTTTTTACCATTGGCCAAATCTATAAATAGTAATACTGAACTTTCATCTTTTAGTAATTGCGGTGTCAATGATTGCCTAACATCGATTACTTTTGCGAACGCGGATATGTTTAATGATAAAGGCGCTACTACTTTTTTTTGTTTTTGCTCATCTGACCATACAGTGCTCATTGAAAGAGAATCTTTTCCGACGGGAATACAGATACCTAATTCTTTACATAACTCGCTGATAGCCGACACGGTATTATATAATTTTACATCTTCTCCAGGTTCACCACATGCCGCCATCCAGTTTGCAGAAAGACTAATATCTTCAATTTTGAGAATGCGCGCTGCCGTTATATTTAAGATAGCCTCTGATAACGCCATTCGACCTGAAGCAGGGGCATCAATTATGGCAATAGGACTACGTTCACCAATTGCCATTGCCTCTCCAACATAGTCGTAATATGACGAGCTGGTAATAGCACAATCAGCAACAGGTACTTGCCAAGGGCCTACCATCTGATCACGAACAACCAAACCAGAGATAGAGCGATCACCAATTGTAATTAAGAAACTTTTGCTAGCAACTGCTGGTAATCGAAGGATGCGATTAATTACCTCTTTTATTTTTAATGATGATATTTCAAAATTTTTATGCGAAACAGATCTACTAACAACATTTTGTGTTGTTTTTGGCATTTCACCAAGCAGTATGGACATTGGAATATTAATTGCCTGATTATCAAAATATGAATCGTCTAGAATTAATTCCTGATTTTTTGTAGCATCACCAATAATCGCATATGGCGCACGTTCTCGTTTACAAAGTTGTTCAAATTGTTCAATTTTTTCAGTAGTAATCGCTAATACATAACGTTCTTGAGATTCATTACACCAAATACCCATTGGCGACATACTTAATTCATCATTAGGTATTTCACGAAGTTTTAGTTTTGCGCCACGACTACTTGCACTAACCAGTTCTGGCATAGCATTTGAAAGGCCTCCCGCACCAACATCATGAATACTAAGAATTGGATTGTTATTGCCAAGTGACCAACATCCATCAATTACCTCTTGGCAACGACGTTGCATTTCTGCGTTACCTCGTTGAACTGAAGCAAAATCAAGTGAAGCATCGCTGATTCCTGAAGCCATTGATGAAGCAGCACCACCACCAAGACCAATCAACATAGCTGGCCCCCCTAGTACAATTAATTTTGCCCCGTTTGGTATAATTTGTTTTTTAACATGAGACTCACAAATCATTCCATATCCACCAGCAAGCATAATAGGTTTGTGATAGCCATAGACAAGAGAACTAGATTCACGTTGCTCATAGGTGCGAAAAAAACCGCAAAGAGCAGGACGACCAAATTCGTTATTATAAGATGCGGCTCCAATTGGACCCTGAATCATAATATCGAGCGCAGAAACAATACGTTCGGGTTTTCCGTTATCTTTTTCCCAGGGTTGTTCGTAACCTGTAATATTTAGATTTGAAACAGCAAAACCAGTTAGACCAGCTTTTGGTTTGGCTCCTTGCCCCGTTGCGGCTTCATCTCGTATTTCACCTCCCGAACCGGTTGCAGCACCAGAGTAAGGTGAAATTGCAGTCGGATGATTATGCGTCTCAACTTTCATGAGCAAGTGAATAGCTTCGTTTTTATACTGATATTCGTGTTTATTGGGATCTACAAAAAATCGTAAACCAGAAAAACCTTTCATTACAGCGGCATTATCATGATAAGCAGAAAGAATATTTTTTGAATTTTCATTATATGTCTGACGAATCATAGAAAACAGAGAGTTTTCTTTTTCAATATTATCTATTATCCATTTAGCATTAAAAATTTTATGACGACAATGCTCTGAGTTGGCTTGCGCAAACATCATTAGCTCTACATCGGTTGGATTTCTTTTTAATTTTTCAAAAGCAAAGAATAAAAAAGATATTTCATCTTCTGACAAAGCTAAACCCATATTTAAGTTTGCTTTTTTCAGCTCATCTATACCTTTGTTTAAAACATCAATATTTTCTAGTGGAGTTGGTGTAGTTGTTAAGAATAATTCTTCTGCTTTATTCTTTTTTTCAATAATAATTTCGGTCATTCTGTCATGAAGAAAATGAGCTATCTTTTTAATTTTTTCGCTTGTTAAATTTTCTCCATTAGATATATCGAATACATAAATTATTCCACGTTCGACACGTATTATTTTATTTAAACCAGAATTATGGATAATATTACTTGCTTTGCTTGACCATGGAGAAATTGTTCCTGGCCTGGGAATGACAATTAATTGATTGTAGTTTTTTGAAACATCACCATCTATTCTAGAATTTAATAATACCTCAAGCTGCGCTTGTTCATCTTCATTTAGAGGCTTATTTTCATTCGCAAAGTGAATAAAGCATGTTTGGAGTGAAATTATTTCGGGTATGTAAGCTTGTACTGTTGAAAGTAATTTATTAACACGAAATTTAGATAGTGCATTACAACCTTGCAGTATCAACATTTATTTTTTCTTTTCTTGAATAAAGGAAGAGCATTATTTTATCAGTTCTTTCAGCCTCACGCGAAAACTATTTTTTTATTTAATCTCATCAACTTTAATCAAAATACTACTTTTTTCTTCATTATATTGTTCCTTATTAATGAGGTTTCTTTTGTCTGAGCCTCTAAGACTTCGGTCAATTCCACCTATCGATATCCACTCACCAAGTTTACCGTGCACTGTAGTATCGATATTTTGGACATTTATAGTATTCTTTTCGTTTTGGTTAAGTTGCGCAAAGCGAGGAGAAACTGTAAGCACTACATTATCACCTCGTAGTTTTGGTGTAATATAAAAACCCGAACTAACATTACGATGTTCAATATTATCCTGAACAACAACCGCTCCAGATGTAACAACAGTCGTTTGGTTTCTAATAGGTATTAGTTGGCCTGTATTAATAAAAGCAGGATTTCCCTCAAGCGTATTGACGTAGAAAATATTATTTTCTTGGCTCTCGGTTTCTTCATGTGATTTTCTATAACGAATCACATCTCCTTTATCATTTTTATTTTGCACTACAATGCCCTTTTCACCTGTGTCGGGAGATGTGATATTAATATTCTTCGAATCATATTTTATCGAGAATCCTCCTTCTTCATTATTAAATTTATTATTATTATTTCTTGTCACACTAATCAGTAATTTACGCGGAGCATTATCTATTTGTATAAGAATAGATTTTATTAGTCGAATATTAGAAAGTGTTGTTTTGACTATTAATTGATTGTTCATTCCAGTTACCGTACCTCCTTTTACAATAAGCGGTTTAATAATCGGAATAACTTCCTCGACCATTCGGTTTTTCATGGGAATAATTTCAATTTTCATTGATTCAGCGAAGGATAGAGAGGTACTTATTACAAGTAAAAAAAGGATAATTAAGGTTGAGATTTTCATAAATGTATTTTACGTAAATTTTTATCAGGTAATGCTGTTTCCCACATCTCTTGGAATGTATCTAAGTAGTTTTTGCATTCCCGCCTGCTATTAAAATTAATATTACCCTCATAGCGGCCAGCATTTTCACGATAGAGATAACCAATTTCATCTGCAATAAGAATTGCTTTGTTGAAGTTTTTATATTCCAGTGAAATCTTACGTAATTCAATATAGCTAGGTAGTCTTGATGCTAAATTTAGTAGTCCATGCCCCACACTTATAATAGACTCAATCTTCGAAACTAAGATACGAATTTGAACATGACGCCCAATAAGTGCTAAATTTTTTAGAGCTTCTAGAAAATCCGGTTGGTTATAAACACAAGGCTCAAGGTCTTTAGAAAAAATTGTGAGTTTATGTGTTGATTGTTTTGTAAGTTCTAGTGCCGAATTAATGGTTTCCTGCCTAGTTTCTATAGTTAGTATTTCATCAGGAGATCTGCCCAATCTAAATTTAGAAAGATCATGCATATTTATTATTTCCAGATTATCTATTTATTTTTTTATTGATTTTGCTTGAATTTCAGCATTACCTAAGTAATTACTTGGATTTAATTCTTTTAATCTTGATTTAGCATCATTAGGTATATCAAGTTGCTCAATAAAATTATGCAGGATTTCTTTATTAATTTTTTGTCCGCGAGATAATTCTTTTAATTTTTCATAGGCGTTATCTATATTATAGCGACGCATTACAGTTTGAATTGGTTCTGTTAGGACTTCCCATGAGTCTTCTAATTCCTCATGTATTACATCTTTATTAATATCAATTTTAGATAAACCAGCTACAGTTGAATCGAGGGCGATAATTGTATGTGCTATTCCAACACCCGCATTTCTTAGGACAGTCGAATCTGACAGGTCTCTTTGCCAGCGTGATATGGGTAGTTTCATAGCGAGATGCTCAAATATGCTGTGAGCTACCCCAAAATTACCTTCTGCGTTTTCAAAGTCAATTGGATTAACTTTGTGAGGCATCGTTGAAGATCCTACTTCTCCTTTAATTGGTTTCAGGTTGAAATAATTAAGCGAAATGTAACCCCATAAATCACGACAGAGATCGATTAGAATCGTATTTGTGCGGGCTAGAGTATGAAAATATTCGGCCATATAGTCATGTGACTCTATTTGTGTAGTATATGGATTCCAGGTAAGCCCAAGCTCTTCAATAAATTCTTTTGATAGTGACATCCAGTTAATATCAGGATAGGAAGCAAAATGAGCATTAAAGTTTCCAACAGCTCCATTTAGTTTCCCTAGTAATTCAATATTTTCAAACTGCTTCATTTGTCTTAATGCACGATACACATAAATTGCCATTTCTTTGCCTAAAGTCGTTGGCGATGCGGTTTGACCATGCGTCCTGGATAGCATTGGGATGGATGCGTAACTATCAGACATTTCTTGTAAAATTATGATTAGTTTTTGTAGTTTTGGAAGCAATATATTTTCACGTGTATCTTTTAATATTAATGCATAACTTAGATTATTAATATCTTCAGATGTGCACGCAAAATGTATAAATTGACTTACATTCTTTAATTTAGGATCTGATTGTATTTTTTCACGAATAAAATATTCAACAGCTTTTATATCGTGATTTGTTATTTTTTCTATTTTTTTTATTTGTTTAGCATCATCGATAGAAAAATTATTTTTTATACTATCAAGTAGCGAAACTGAGCTAGTGGAAAAAGACCCAATTTCTTTTATATTAGAATTTTTTGAGAGTTTCTTCAGCCATTCTATTTCAACAAGCACACGGAATCGAAATAATCCGTATTCACTGAATATAGGCCTTAGGACATCAGTTTTATTTTGGTATCGACCATCAACTGGCGAGATTGCTGTAAGCGCTGATAGTTCCATAATCACCTGATTTGTTTGATTTCTTGTTAATTATACATGTATTGACGCAGATAGAATCTCAGAAACTGCGTTTACGGTGCGGGATTTGGATTTTTTTCGTGTATACATTCGATTTGATTAATGATCTCTTTCGAAAGTTCAATATTTATACTTTCAATATCAGTTTTTAATTGTTCCATCGATGTTGCCCCAATAATATTACTGGTTAAGAATGGTCGGCTAGAAACATAAGATAGTGCCATTTGTGACGGATCTAAACCATTTTCCTTAGCAAGGTTGACATAAGATTCGGTTGCTTTTTGTGCCTTCGGGTTAAGGTAGCGGTCGAACCGCTCGAAAAGCGTTAGACGCGCACCTTCAGGTTTTTGATTATTCAAGTATTTGCCACTTAGCGCACCAAATGCTAGTGGAGAATAGGCGAGAAGGCTAATTTGTTCACGATGTGAAAATTCTGAAAGACCGATTTCAAAAGTACGATTTAATAAATTGTATGGATTTTGAATACTTACAATTCTAGGTACCCCTTCTTTTCTTGATACACGTAAGTACTCAGCACAACCCCAGGGGGTTTCATTTGATATACCAATTGTTCGAATTTTTCCTTGCTCTACGAGTTCAACAAGTACAGCTAGAGTCTCAGCTATAGGCACACCATCTTTGTCTGGCACATGATAATAGGCTAATTTTCCAAAAAAATTGGTATCACGGTCAGGCCAATGCGTCTGATAAAGATCAATATAGTCTGTGTTAAGGCGTCTTAGTGAATCATCTAAGGCTTGTACAATGTTTTTTTTATCCAGTTTTATCTGACCATTACGAATATATGGTAGCCATTCAGCTTTGGCACTGACTTTTGTTGCAAGTATTATTTTATCGCGGCCCTTTCTTTTGCTTAACCAATTACCAACATAGGATTCAGTAAGCCCATAAGTTTCCTCACGTGGCGGGACGGGATACATTTCCGCGACGTCAATAAAATTGATACCAGTTTCGATGGCATAATCTAATTGCTCATGCGCTTCTTTCTCAGTATTTTGCTCTCCCCAAGTCATAGTTCCTAGGCAAATTTGACTCACTTCAATGCCTGTTTGCCCAAGTTTATTGTATTTCATAGTTACCCCTATTTAATATTTTTTCGAGCATATTAGTAATATTTTAAATAAAAAAAACATAGTCGCGGACAAATAACGGTGCATATGATACCTTTTATTTAAGAAAATTTAATGAATTCTCCAAATTTATGCAGACATTAACCATAACAAAGCCCGATGACTTTCATCTTCATCTTCGTGATGGAGCAGCTATGGCTAGTATAGTTAATTATAGTGCAGCACAATTTTCAAGAGCGATTGTGATGCCAAATCTAAGACCGGCGATTACAACCGTAGATATGGCATTATCTTATCGTGAACGTATTCTAGATAGCGTTGATAAAAAATATAATTTTGAGCCTTTAATGACTTTATATCTAACTGATAATATGCTACCTGATGTAATAAATATTGCCGCACAAACGGAATCAATTAAGGCTCTAAAGTATTATCCAGCAGGAGCAACAACAAACTCTGATTGTGGAGTTACAGATATTAAAAAAATTTATTCGGTTTTAGAAGCAATGATGAAGAACAAATTACCTCTATTGATACATGGAGAGGTTGCTGATTCAGAAGTTAATATTTTTGATAGAGAAAAGGTATTCATTGAGAAAGTCTTAGAACCATTAGTTGATGACTTTTGTGAATTGAAGATAGTATTTGAACATATTACTACAAAGGCAGCTGTTGATTTTGTTTTAAATGCAAGTAGTAATGTTGCCGCAACAATTACCCCGCAACACATACTTTTAAATCGAAATGATTTATTTAATGAATCATTCCAGCCACATAATTATTGTTTACCTGTACTTAAAGAAGAGGATGATCGTTTGGCAGTTTTAGATGCCGCGACTAGTGGAAATTCTAAATTTTTTCTGGGAACAGATAGTGCACCACATTCGCGCTCAAAAAAGGAAAGTGGCTGCGGATGTGCAGGTATTTTTTCCGCCTATAATGCTCTAGAACTTTATGTTGAAATTTTTGATAACCAAAATAAATTAGACAAAGTTGAACCATTTACAAGTTTTTTTGGGGCAGATTTTTATGGACTTAATCGCAATCATGAAAAAACTACATTAGTAAAAAAAGAAACACGTATTCCAGAGGCGATACCTTTTGGCGATGATAAATTAGTTCCTTTATGTGCTGGCAATGCTTGCTCATGGCAAGTTAAGTTTTAATTAAAATGAGTAATACGAAGAAAACTATTGCAAAACGATTTCGTGGTTTTTTCCCTGTTATAATTGATATAGAAACAGCTGGATTTGATGCATCAAAAGATGCTTTATTAGAGATTGCCGCTGTAACATTAACCCTTAATATGGAAAATCACTGGTGTATTGATGAAATTATAGCTAAATATATTAAGCCATTTGAAGGCGCTAATCTTGACATCGCGTCACTGGAATTTACTGGCATTGACCCCGAACACCCATTTCGTAAGCAGATCGCAGTTAGCGAAACTGATGCTTTTAATGAAATATTTCGCACAATAAGAAAAAAGACAAAAGATAGTGAATGTACCCGAGCTATACTCGTCGGACATAATGCGTCATTTGACCTAAGTTTTTTGAATGCTTGTGTAGAAAGAAATAATATTAAACGCAATCCTTTTCACCCATTTAGTACTTTTGATACAGCAACATTAGCTGGTCTTGCTTATGGTCAAACAGTGTTATCACGCGCAGCAATAGCTGCTGGTTTAGACTGGAACGAAAAGGAGGCACATTCAGCACGTTATGATGCAGAACAAACTGCAATTCTATTCTGCGAGATTGTAAATAGGTGGAATGGGTACTCTAATATTTTCTAAGTAAATTATATTAAAATTAAGTAATTAAGGGCGTTATTTGGAGCAATAAAAATTATGAGTTTTACAGATATAACAATGCTTGTATTGTCAACGACGATTACAATCTGTTATCTATCTTCATCAATAATCTTTATTCGCGTAGCACTTATTATAGTTCAGATTGGTTATTTTTTCTTAGCACTATATACCGGGCTTGATCAGCCAGGTATGACAGCCATATTAATTCTTAGTATTACTAATAGTCTCATTAATGGATTAAAAATAACTCAGTATTTTTATGAGAATTCGATTCGTTATCTACCAAAAGAATTACATAATCTTTACCAAAGTGAATTTCATCTTTTATCACCTAAGGAGTTTAAACTGTTATATAAACGGGCAGGTGAAGAGGAGCGTACCGGAGAGTTAATAGTAGCTAATCAAGCTTTTGAAAATCTGTTGTTTGTTCTTGAGGGCGCACCAATTATACGGCTTCAGAAAGGAAAGATGATTAGATTAACAAAGAGGGTTTGGTTAGGTGAGATGAGTTTTTTACGTGGGGAGGTGACTTCAGCAGATGTTCTTACAGGCCCAGAAGAAAAAGTGAAGTTATTAATTTGGAATAAGCATGATATTGATGATCTGCAAGAGAAGCAGCCAATTATTATCGAAAAATTAAGATATATTATTGCTAATAGTCTTGCTGAAAAAATTAGATATTCCAATACACTTATTGAAAGTACATTTAGATAGTTTTCCTTTTGAAATAAAACTAATTTTTAGAATAATTATTTTTTATTTTTTCCTGCCATAACTTAGCATTTTCTATTAACTCCTCGGAGTTTAGAGTTATTAATTTTTTATCTTTTAGTAATCTTTTTCCAGCGATCCATACGTCACTTACTTGTTGACGATCACTCGCATAAATAATTTGGGAGAGAGGTTCGTAAAGCGGGGTAGTCTCTAATTGATTTAGATTTAGGGCTACAATATCAGCTTGCTTCCCTTTTTTTAGTGAGCCAATAGACTCACTTAAACCTAGTGCTTTGGCGCCATTAAGCGTGGCCATCTTCAAGGTCTTGTGTACATCACTACAAGTAGAGTCATTAGCAATACCTTTAGCTAGTAATGTTGCTGTGCGCATTTCACCAAGCATATCTAAGTCATTATTACTTGCTGCGCCATCCGTTCCAATACAAACATTAATATTATTATCATGTAATTCCCCAACCGGACAGAAACCACTTGCCAGTTTTAAGTTAGATTCTGGGCAGTGAACTATACTAACTCCAAGTTTTCTTACTTTAGCAATTTCATTCTTTTCTAACTGTGTCATATGTACAGCGATTAAGCGCGAACTTAATAATCCTAATTCTGATAGACGATCAAGTGGACGTTTTCCATATTGATTGATGCTTTGGTTTATCTCATCACTAGTTTCATGAATATGCATATGAATTTGAATATCAAGTTCTTCAGCAAGTACCGCTATTCGTTTTAATGAGTCATCAGAGACAGTGTAGGGTGCATGAGGCGCAAATGCGGTACTGATAAGCGGATTATGCCTAAAAGAATCATGGACGTATTCACCCTTAGCTAAATATTCGTCGCTACTGTTTGCCCATAAAGTAGGAAGATCAATTATAATCAAACCAATCATAGCGCGCATTCCAACGCCTGCACAAATTTCAGCAGTGCTATCTGGAAAGAAGTACATATCATTGAAACAAGTTGTTCCACTACGGAGCATTTCTGCGATCGCAAGTTTAGTTCCATCCTTGACGAATTGAGGATCAATCCATTTTTTTTCAGCAGGCCATATATGATTATTTAACCAATCCATTAATGGTAAGTCATTGGCTATACCTCGAAATAGCGACATTGCAGCATGCGTATGAGCATTAATTAGACCAGGAATTAAAGCATGATGCTCTAGAACTAATTCTTCTGTTGACGTAAATTTTTTTCTAGCGTCATCAGAGCTTAGTAATGCTATTATTTTGTCGTTTTTAATAGCAAGAGCATAGTTTTCATAGACGGTATTTTCTGGCTCAACAGGTATAATCCATCTAGCATGTATTAAGGTATCAATCTTCATTTTGACATTATTATTTAATTATTCTTAAATACTTATGATAATCCATTAATTATAAAAAGCACCATTGAAAAACAAAGAATCAGAGCCGCAAATCGAAACATTTACTGCAGTTAAATGGAATGCAGGAGTGTTGAAGTTGTTAGATCAGAGAAAATTACCAAATGAAGTGGTTTATCTTGATTATAGTTCAGCGCTTGATGTTGCTAATGCAATTAAAGAAATGGTAGTTCGGGGCGCTCCTGCAATTGGGATTACTGCAGCATATGCTGTTGTGCTTGCCGCAAATTCTGCTTATCAAAATTCTCCTGATAATTGGCGTGAAGATATTGAAGAGATTCTTCGAGTACTTGTTGCAGCTAGGCCAACTGCCATTAATTTAAAATGGGCGATTTCTAAGATGCGTAAGCAATTTAATATGATTGACGGTGATCCTGAAACCCAACTACTAGACCTTGCGATTAAAATACACAATGATGATATTGCTGCTAATCATGAGATGGGTCGTCTTGGGGCAGAATTAATTGATCCGGATAGCGAAGTTATAACTCATTGCAATGCAGGCGCTTTAGCAACAGGCGGATATGGCACAGCTTTAGGAGTGATAAGAACAGCTTACCAAAAAGGATTACTTAAGAAAGTCTATGCTTCCGAAACCCGACCATGGCTTCAAGGCGCTCGGCTAACAAGCTGGGAATTAAAACAGGATAACATTCCTGTAAGTTTGTTAATTGACTCAGCTGTATCTAATTTGATGCAGACAAAAAAGATTTCTTGGTTAATTGTTGGTTCTGATCGCATTACAGCTAATGGCGACATTGCTAATAAGATAGGGACTTATTCACATGTAGTATCGGCAAAATATCACAATGTAAAAGTTATGGTAGTGGCACCTTCATCCACAATTGATATGAAAATAAATTCAGGGAAAAAGATACCTATTGAAAACCGCCCAGCAGAGGAAGTAATGTATTTTCAAGAGACCCAACCCAGTTTAAATCAAACTGAAATTCTAAATCCGGCTTTCGACATTACCCCTGCATCGTTGATTGATTATATCGTTACTGAAAAAGGTATTATCCATGAACCCAACGTTAAAAAAATGCATGCAATTTTTGGTTAAACTTATTTTAAAATCAGTTAGTTAAATCTAAGAATTTAGTAGGGGAAAGAGCCATATTATGGTAAAATTTATCTCTCTAGAATCACTAAAAAATCACTAAAAAATAAGGATTTTTGTTCTCTTTTCAGTAAATGATCTATGCCAGAATCTGATTTCGCAAAAGCACTTTCTCCTATCAATATAGAAGACGAAATGCGGCAATCCTACATGGAATACGCCATGAGCGTTATCGTCGGCCGTGCGTTACCTGATGTCCGAGATGGTCTTAAGCCTGTCCATCGAAGAGTTTTATTTGCCATGAAGGAAATGGGTAACGATTGGAATAAGGCTTACAAAAAATCAGCACGTGTTGTTGGTGATGTTATTGGTAAATACCATCCTCATGGAGATACTGCTGTTTACGATACGATTGTGCGAATGGCACAACCATTTTCTCTTAGATATATGCTTGTAGATGGGCAAGGTAATTTTGGTTCTGTTGATGGTGATGCCCCAGCAGCTATGAGATATACCGAAGTTCGGATGTCACGAATTGCCCATGAGATATTAGAAGATATTGATAAAGAAACGGTAGAATTTGTAGCAAATTATGATGGCTCTGAACATGAGCCGGTTGTTTTACCGACGCGCATTCCAAATCTACTTATTAATGGTTCAAGTGGTATTGCTGTTGGTATGGCAACCAATATACCGCCGCATAATTTATCGGAAGTTATAAATGCATGCATAGCTTTAATTGAAACACCGGAGATCGAAATTTCGGATTTAATGAAGCATATTCCGGGACCTGATTTTCCAACAGCAGGAATAATTAATGGTTCATCGGGAATTAAAGATGCTTATGAAACAGGACGCGGCCGTATCGAGGTACGTGCTAGAAGTAAAATTGAAGAGCACGATTCCGGAAATAAAATTGTCATTACTGAACTTCCGTATCAAGTTAATAAGGCGCGATTACTAGAAAAAATTGCTGAGTTGGTGAAAGATAAAAAAGTTACAGGAATACGTGAACTACGTGATGAATCAGATAGAGACGGTATGCGAGTTGTAGTTGAGTTACGCCGTAACGAGGTTGCCGAGGTTATATTAAATAATCTATATAAATTTACTCAAATGCAATCGGCTTTTAGTGTTAACACTGTAGCCCTAGTCGATAATAAACCACAAGCAAATTTAAATTTAAAACAATTACTTGAAGCTTTTATTAGCCATCGCCGTGAGATTGTTACAAGAAGAACTATTTTTGAGTTACGTAAGGCTCGTGCTCGTGCACATATCTTAGAGGGTTTGGCGGTTGCTTTAGCAAATATTGATCCCGTCATTGCACTACTTAAAAAATCAGCTAGCCCAGCAGATGCAAAAGTGGAATTACTTAAAGGTATATGGGAATCAAGTGCTGTTGTTGAAATGGTAAAAGATGCCGGCTCAGAGATTTCAAGACCTGATAATTTGCAGCATGAATTTGGGCTACATGATGATGGATATCGATTATCTCCTGAGCAAGCCCAGGCAATTCTTGAATTACGCTTACAAAAATTAACTGGTCTTGAGAAAAATAAGATTCTTAAAGAGTATAGTAATTTGTTAAAAACAATTTCTGATTTACTAGATATTCTTTCAAGACCTGAAAGATTAATGAAAGTTATACGCGATGAATTAAGTGACATACAAGATCGCTATGGCGATGAACGTAGAACTGAGATCATTCAAACACAAAAAGATTTAAGTATGGAAGATTTAATTACAGAAGAAGATGTTGTTGTTACATTATCTCATGCGGGTTATGCAAAATCACAGCCGATCAATACTTACCGGTCTCAACGTCGAGGAGGAAGAGGTAAAACAGCAACTTCTGTTAAAGATCAGGATTTTATTGATAAATTATTTATTGCGAGTACACACGACACATTATTATGTTTTTCAAGTCGAGGTAAACTTTACTGGTTGAAAGTATATGATCTACCACAAGCTAGCCGTACGGCTCGCGGTAAACCCATAATTAATTTGTTACCATTAGAAGAAGGTGAGCAAATTAATGCGGTGTTATCAATAAGAGATTATGTCGAGGATATGTTTGTATTTATGGCAACTGCCGATGGAACTGTTAAAAAAACCTCGCTGATTGAATTTTCACGCCCAAGACCGAGCGGTATCCGTGCAATCGAACTTGTGGGCGGAAATAAGCTTATTGGCGTCGAGCTGACAGATGGTAAGCGTGACATTATGTTATTTAGTGATGCTGGCAAGGTTGTTCGATTTCCTGAGTCTCATGTTCGGTCAATGGGTAGAACAGCTAAGGGTGTACGCGGTATTCGTCTAACTAAAGGACAAAATGCTATTTCACTAATTATTGTCAAAGGCGCAGACACTACTGTGTTAACTGCCACCCAAAACGGTTATGGTAAACGTACAGATATTGAGGATTACCCACAAAAATCACGAGGTGGAGTCGGGGTGATCTCAATACAGGTAACAAAACGAAATGGCCTAGTTGTAAGCGCAGTTGCTGTCGAAAATGATGATGAAATCATGCTGATAAGCGACCAAGGAACATTGATTAGAACACCAGCGAAAGATATTTCTGTATTTGGACGTAATACCCAAGGCGTTAGATTAGTGAATCTTAGTGAACTAGAACAACTAGCTAGTATCGAACCTATTATTGAATATAGTGATAATTAAGAGTTATGCTTGATATTATAATTTTTTCTTAAGAAAAATTAATTTCTTATGAGCGAAAAAAAGAAACTAGAAAAATTACGAACCGATATTGATTCCTTGGACAAGCAACTGCTTGATCTTATTAGTGAACGAGCGAGCTTAGCACAATTAATCGCTAAGGTTAAAACAACTTCATCAGAGGTTTTTGAATTTTATCGTCCAGAACGTGAAGCTCAGATTTTAAGAAAGGTAATCGAGCATAATAGTGGCCCACTTTCAGAGGAGGAGATGGCGAGATTATTCAGAGAAATTATGTCGGCATGCCTGGCATTAGAACAAGTATTAGATATTGCTTATTTAGGGCCAGAAGGAACATTTACACAATCGGCAGCACTAAAACATTTTGGTCATTCTGTTAATACAACAGCATTTGCCACTATTGATCAAGTATTTCGAGAAGTTGAATCTAACGCTTCTCATTATGGGGTTGTACCTATTGAAAATTCTATTGAAGGTATTGTTAACCACACATTAGATATGTTAAATCACTCCAGTTTAATGGTTTGTGGTGAAGTAGAATTAAGAATTCATCACCATTTATTGAGTAAGGATGAAACGCTTGACGAATTAACACAGATTTACTCACATCAACAATCCTTAGCACAATGCCGTGGTTGGTTAGATACATATTTACTTAAACCCGAACGTATACCTGTTGCCAGCAATGGTGAAGCTGCCCAGATTGCTAGTAATAAAAAACATACTGCTGCTATTGCTAGTGATTCGGCTGGTAAATTGTATGGATTAAATAAGCTTGCAACAAATATTGAGGATGAACCTGATAATACGACACGTTTTTTAGTTATCGGCAGAACAATGTGTCCAAATTCAGGGAATGACAAGACTTCTTTGATTTTTTCAGCAGCAAATAAACCAGGTGTTCTACACAGAATGTTAGGTTGTTTTGCAAAAAATAGTGTCAGTATGACTCGTATCGAATCTAGACCATCCAGACGTGAAATGTGGGATTACGTTTTTTTTGTTGATATTGAAGGGCATGCTGAAGATGAGTCAGTTAAAAAAGCATTAAGTGAGCTAGAAGAGCATGCCGCAATGGTTAGATTATTAGGCTCATATCCAAGAGCTGTTTTATAGGATTGTATTATGTCTTGTGATTTGTTTTCACTCGCTACACCAGGTGTTGCTGGCCTTAAACCTTATCGCCCAGGAAAATCAATCGAAGAATTACAACGAGAGCTCAACTTTGCCGAAGTTATTAAGCTGGCTTCTAATGAAAATCCCTTAGGGCCTAGCAAGAATGTTTTAGAAGCAATCAGCACAACGAAAGATTTATCACGTTACCCAGATGGAGATGGTTTTAATTTAAAGAAAAAGCTTGCGGAAAAACATAATGTTCCTGTTAGCAACATCACATTAGGTAATGGATCTAATGATATTCTCGAAATGGTCACGCGTGCGTTTGTTACAAGTAAGCATGAAGTTATCTATTCGAAGCATTCTTTTGCAGTTTATCCTCTAGTTACTCAGGCTGTAGGCGCGAAGCATGCAGTGATTCCAGCAGATGGTTGGGGACATGATTTGGACGCAATGTTAGCTTCAGTTAATGATAGTACTCGTTTAATGTTTATCGCAAACCCAAATAACCCAACAGGAACTTGGGTTGATAAGCAAAATCTTAGAAATTTACTTGAGAGAATTTCTGAACACGTAATTGTGTTAGTCGATGAAGCATATTTTGAATATGCAAGAAGCGAAAAACAATATCCCGATTGTAGTTTATGGGTAAATGATTTTAATAATCTAATTGTTACTCGTACTTTTTCAAAAGCATATGGCTTGGCAGCCCTACGTATTGGTTATTCAATATCTCATTCAGATACAGCTAACTTATTGAATCGAGTACGACAGCCATTTAATAATAATGGTCTTGCCCTAGTTGCAGCTGAAATTGCATTACAAGATACACAATATATAAAAAATAGTGTTGAACTCAATCAAGCGGGAATGAGACAGTTAACACAAGCTTTTGATCGTATGGGGTTGGAATATATACCTTCAAAAGGTAATTTTATATGTGTAAATTTTGAAAAGCCTGCAACTCAAATTTATGCGACTTTATTAGAAGTAGGCATTATTGTGCGCCCCGTATCTGATTATGGTATGCCTAATCATCTGCGTATTAGTATTGGGTTAGAACACGAAAATATCAAGTTTATTAAAGAGCTTGAGAAGATAATGGCGAAATAACTATGTTTGAATATGTATATAATTTGACCTCATGTTAATTGATCATTTATCAATCATCGGCGTTGGGCTTATTGGTGGTTCATTGGCTCGTGCTCTTCGTAAAGCGAAGTTTGTTGGCCGAGTTACTGGATGTAATCGTTCCGAGGAAACTTTAAAAAAAGCAGTTCAATTAGGTGTAATCGATGATTATTCTCTGGATATACATGAGGCGGTAAAAAAATCTGATGTTATTGTAGTAGGGACGCCTTTAGCTATATCTGAGAAATTGTTACCGAAAATAGCAGATTCAATGTCCGCTAATACTGTACTGACTGATGTTGGTAGTGTTAAGAGTGGCATTGTTAAAGCTGCTAGACAGACGTTGTTTGAAAAATTTTGTAATTTCGTTCCAGGTCACCCAATAGCCGGAACTGAAAAGAATGGAGTTGAGGCTTCACTTGAAGATCTATTTGTCAATCATCGCGTAATACTAACGCCAGTAGAAGAAACTTGCCCAAAGGCATGTAAGCTTATTACTGAAATGTGGAAAGCGGCAGGCGCTGACGTTGTTAACTTAGATGTTCAGCATCATGATGAAGTGCTTGCAGCAACAAGCCACTTACCCCATATGCTTGCTTACGCTTTAGTAGATTGTCTTGCTGGTATGCAGGAACGCGATGAGATTTTTAAATATGCAGCAGGAGGATTTGCTGATTTTACTCGAATTGCCTCTAGTAACCCTGAAATGTGGCATGATATATGTTTTTCAAATCGACAAGCACTGGTACGAGCATTAGAAATTTTTTCTACACATATTAATAAGATAAAAGTAGCAATCGAAAAATCAGAAAGCAATGAGCTATTGGAAACTTTCAGGCGAGCTAAAGAAGCAAGAGATAAATTTAATAAAGAAAAAAACCGCTAGAGATTACAACTGATTAATAAATATTAAAATGAGTCTAAAAGGCAATACTAATTTTCGCATTGAACCAAGTAATTCTATTATAGGTAAAGCAAATATTCCGGGGGATAAGTCAATATCTCACCGCGCTATCATTTTAGCGGCAATCGCAGATGGCGAATCAAGAATCAAGAATTTTTTACAAGGAGAAGATACATTAGCAACCATTAGGGTTTTCCAAAAAATGGGAGTTAATATTAAAAATGATAGGGACATAATTATAGTAAAAGGTGTAGGGCTTCATGGTTTACGTGCTGAAAATCCAACATTAGATTTTGGCAATTCTGGAACATCTGTGAGATTGCTTTCAGGTTTATTATCAGCTCAAAATTTCAGTTCTCAGTTAATCGGGGATGCGTCTTTAATGAAAAGACCAATGTCTCGCATTATTAATCCATTACAAAAAATGAATGCTAAAATTAATTGCACTGATTTAGGAACACTACCCATAAAAATAGAAGGAGGACAAAAAATAGAGGCCATTGAATATGAGCTACCTATTTTTAGCGCACAATTAAAATCTTGTTTATTATTGGCAGGGCTTTATGCGGAGGGAACTACGAAAATTATCGAAAATACGGCAACACGAGACCATACAGAGCGAATGCTTGCTAATTTTTCTCATTCTGTAATAAAAAAAGGTAATCAAATTTCCATTAAAAAAGCAGATAGGTTAATAGGTTGTGAAATTATTGTTCCGGGCGATTTTTCTTCTGCAGCATACTTTATTGTAGCCGCAATATTA
>Ga0208766_1000385_pt1 | contig 24450 bp, 21 predicted proteins | sample ETN01SmetaG_3_FD_185792 | JGI IMG/M metagenome (GOLD analysis project Ga0208766, IMG submission 185792) | Marine microbial and viral communities from oxygen minimum zone, Eastern Pacific Ocean - ETNP2014F12-01SV263 (SPAdes) (version 2) | ecosystem: Environmental > Aquatic > Marine > Oceanic ... | reverse complement strand
GTTTTTGAGGAGTGTAATCAGCGTCTTTCTGAGGGGGTAAAAATAATACAACTAAGAAGTAAATCTCAACTTGATAAGGCCTACATTGATAATTTTAATAAATTGTGTCAATTAAACCAAGCCAAACTTGTCCTGAATATGCCACATATTGATTTTGATGAACCTTGTGATGGATGGCACCTAACCAGTATTGAGTTAATGACTACTTCGACGAGAGAATTTCCAGATGATAAACTTTTTGGAGCTTCAGCTCATAACTTGATAGAAGCAAAACATGCTGAAAAAATATCAGTGGATTATATTAGTCTCTCTCCAATAAATGAAACACCCTCACATCCACAGACTCAGATCTTAGGCTGGGAAAAAGCATCAGAGATTATCATTCAATGCAAGGTGCCTATTTATTTGCTTGGAGGCATGGATAAAGATTCTATGGATAAAGCTTTGAGTATTGGTGCGCAAGGCATTGCAGGGATTAGAGGTGTTTAAAGTGAAGAGCCTGTAATCTCAAAAAATTTATCTTGAATATCCTCTTTACTCATTTGCACTAAACCGTCAGACCCTCCTTTACAAAGCAAAGTGTCATTAACGAAAATTTGAGGAACTGTTCTAAAGCCTGATTTGACAAAAAAATCTCGTGCATTACTATCCTCTTGGATATTAAGTGTTTCATATTCTATATCTAGGTTATCTAAATAATTTTTTGCCCTAGTGCAGTAAAAACAGGAATGGGAGGTATATACTTTAATCATATTGGTATAAACATGCAATCAATTTTTCAGTGAGAATGATACCAGTATGATCATTTAAAGGAGCTTGCATAGTTAAGAAAATATTGTTGCTTTTAACCTCTCAAATAAACCCAAGATGAATCACTTGATAAATCTTTATCAAAGCGATAACCTTCATCTGAAAAATTTTTCAAAGCTTCTGGATTCTCTAATCTATTTCTAATAATATAATTGACCATTAATCCTCTAGCTCTTTTTGCATAAATACCTATAATCTTATAGGTCTCACCTTTTTTTTCCTTAAAAACAATATCTAAGATATTAGCGTTAAGTGCATTTTTGTCTATCGCTTTAAAATATTCGTTGGATGCAAGATTGATAATTAAATCTGGCTCATCCTCATTAAGAACGTTACTTATTTCAGCACCCCAATAATCATAAAGATTAGGTCCTTTTGCATTACTGAGCTTCGTTCCCATTTCTAGACGATATGGCTGTATCAGATCTAGAGGCCTGACAACCCCATAAAGACCAGAAAGCATTCTGACTTTGCTTTGAGCAAATTCTAAATCTTCACTCGATAAATCAGGAGCATTAATGCCATTATAAACGTCGCCCTTAAAAGCAAGAATTGCCTGTTTTGCGTTATCAAGGGTAAATGGTAATTTAAACTTCTGAAATCGATCAAAATTCAATTCAGATAATTTTTCACTCAGGGACATCAGTTTTGAAATTTGCGACTTGCTTTTGCTTTTAAGAATTCCTATTAACTCATTTGAGCTTTCTAATTGCCTAGTTTGAGAAAAAATATCAATATTGCACTCAGAAAAATCTTGCGTTTTTGAAGGTGAAATTATTGCCAACATATACGTCTCAAAATGAAAATAATTCTACCTTAAAATCCCTTCCATAACAATAAAAGTCGATAAATTTGACCTCTAAAATAGTAAAAAAATAAGGTATCATATATTATTAGTTCGGATTCGTTTTAGACTCAATATTTATGAAAAAAAAGCAATTACAATTGCCAAAAGCGCGTGGGCTCTACCACCCAAATAACGAGAAAGAAAACTGTGGTGTTGGCTTTATTGCAAATCTGAAAAGCAAATCCTCTCATCAAATTACCCAAGATGCACTCGAGATGCTAACGAGAATGGATCATCGAGGTGCCTGTGGATGTGAAGCCAATACGGGTGATGGTGCTGGAATACTAACCGACATACCTCATGACTTTTTTTCAGAAGAAATAAAAAAGTTTTTTGGAGCTGAAGTCAAAGCAGGCAATTATGGTGTTGGCAATGTTTTCTTACCACAAAAACCTAAAGAGAGAGATTACTGTATCTCAATAATTGAAAAAATAATCAAAGATGAGGGTCAATCTTTAATCGGTTGGAGAGATGTTCCTGTTAACCCAAAAAAAGCAAATATAGGTGACACGGCTCGTGAATCACAACCTGAAATCAAACAATTAATCATTAAAAAATCCCAAAATATAGATCAGGAAGCTTTTGAAAGTTCTCTATATATCATTCGAAAAAATATTTCTAAAATAATTCGAACTGATGAATCTATTTCTCAAGCCTTGCTCTTCTACGTCTGTAGTTTATCTACAAGAGTAATTATTTATAAGGGTATGTTAATGGGGTCTCAATTATTAGACTTCTATACTGACCTTAGTAACAAGAAATTTAGTACTTATTTGGCAATGGTCCACTCCCGCTTCTCTACCAACACATTTCCATCTTGGGATAGAGCGCAGCCATGTCGATTTATGGCGCATAACGGTGAAATCAATACTCGTCAAGGAAATTATAATTGGATGAGAGCACGAGAAGGTGTTTTGGAAAGTGATGTCTTTGGTGACAATCTATCTAAAACTCTTCCTGTCATTGAAACTGAAGTTTCTGACTCTGGAAGTTTTGATAATGTTCTAGAGTTTTTATTAATGAATGGGAGGTCTCTTCAAGAGGCTGTATTGATGATGGTGCCTGAGGCTTGGCAGAATGATACTGAGATGAGCTCTGAGAAAAAAGCTTTTTATGAGTACTTTTCAAATATGATGGAACCTTGGGATGGTCCAGCTTCTATAGCATTTACTGATGGACGTTATATTGGAGCTGTTCTTGATAGAAATGGCCTAAGGCCATCTCGCTACTATTTGACTCATGACGATAGGGTTATTATGGCATCAGAGGTTGGTGTTGTTGACGTAGCAACAAACAATGTAAAAACTAAAGGAAGGCTTAGACCTGGGAAAATGTTTCTAGTTGACTTTAACAAAGGTCAGCTGATTGATGATAATGAAATTAAGAATAGTTTTGCCACAAAGAACCCTTATGGTGAGTGGCTAAATAAACAAAAAATTGCGCTAATAGACCTTAAGGCACATGGGGATTCTAAAGGCTTTTATCCTGATACGTTAATAAACCGACTCAAGGCATTTGGTTATAGCACTGAAACTCTTCAGTTTATGTTGCTTCCCCTAGTTAGTGAACTCAGAGATCCGGTTGGATCAATGGGAAATGACACTGCGCTGGCTTGCCTTTCTGATCAGTCAAGAATTATTTATGACTACTTTAAGCAACTCTTTGCTCAGGTCACAAATCCTGCGATCGATTCGATCAGAGAAGAAGTTGTCATGTCATTAAGTTGCTCTATTGGACCTGAAGGTAACTTGCTTAGTAACAAAGAGGAAAATGCTCAACGATTAGTGATTGACCATCCTATCCTAACGAATGAGGAAATGGCTGCGCTCAAACAATGTGACCATAGAGGCTGGACAAGTAAGACAATTGATATTACTTATGAGACCAATGCCAATCATAAACTAGCTGATATGATTGACTCAATCTGCGAACAGAGTAGTCAAGCGATTCAAGATGGTCATAGCCTTATCATTTTGTCAGATAGAAATTTAAACTCTACTCGCAATGCTATCAGTTCACTTCTTGCATCCTCTGCAGTTCATAGGCACTTAGTATCCAATCATAAACGAACACAAGTAGGAATCATAGTTGAAACTGGAGAAGCTAGAGAGGTTCATCATTTTTGCCTTTTAACTGGATTTGGTGCTGATGCTATTAATCCATATTTAGCGTTTGAAGCATTATGGCAAGCGAGAAGAGATAAATTAATTAATCTAGATGATGATAATACTGTTGTAAATTCATATCGAAAAGCTATTGCCAAAGGAATGCTGAAAGTTATGGCAAAAATGGGTATTTCGACACTTGCCTCATACAAAGGAGCTCAAATTTTTGAGGCTGTTGGTCTTGCAGATGAAGTTATGAATAAATGCTTTTTTGAAACCGCCAGTCGAATCAGTGGAGTCGGATTTGATGTCATTCAAAAAGAATCTGAAGCACAGCATCAAAAAGCATTTTTGACAAAATCACTAGACAATCTTGGGCATTATCACTGGAGAAGTGGTGGTGAGAAGCATATGTGGGAGCCACAAACAATTACTTCATTGCAGCAGGCTGCTAGAGGCAATGATCAAAATGCATATTGGGAATTTTCTAAAAAGTCTGATGAAGAAGGAACTAGAAACTGCTCACTTCGTGGACTGATGTCTTTCAAAGATGGAAATTCAATTGATATTGAACATGTAGAGCCTGCTAAAGAAATTGTCAAAAGATTTGTTACTGGAGCAATGAGTTTTGGGTCCATCTCAGCCGAATCTCATGAATCACTAGCAATAGCAATGAATCGTATAGGTGGAAAATCCAACACTGGTGAAGGTGGCGAAGACTCAAAACGCTGGACTCCAGATGATAACGGTGATTCAAGACGAAGCGCTATTAAGCAAGTAGCTTCAGGACGATTTGGTGTTACGATTGATTATCTTAACAATGCTGATGAACTGCAAATAAAGGTTTCTCAAGGAGCTAAGCCAGGAGAAGGCGGTGAACTTCCAGGCGGAAAAGTTGATGAAGGAATTGCAAAAATTCGATGCTCGACAGCAGGGGTAGGGCTCATAAGCCCACCGCCACATCATGATATTTATTCTATCGAAGATCTATCCCAACTTATTTTTGATCTCAAGCGTTCAAATCCAGATGCCCGTATCAGTGTCAAACTTGTATCGGAAGTTGGCGTTGGCACAGTCGCTGCCGGCGTCACTAAAGCCAAATCTGACCATATAGTTATTGCTGGACATGATGGAGGAACCGGAGCCTCACCTTTAACTTCAATTAAACATGCTGGACTTCCTTGGGAGCTTGGTGTTGCTGAAACTCACCAAACTCTTGTAATGAATGATCTTCGCTCAAGAGTTGTGATTCAAACTGATGGACAACTGAAAACTGGAAGAGATGTTGCAATTGCTGCCTTATTAGGTGCAGAAGAATTTGGCTTTGCGACAGCTCCACTCATTACACTTGGCTGTATTATGATGCGTAAATGCCACTTGAATACCTGTCCTGTTGGCATTGCCACTCAAGACAAAGTATTACGTAAAAAATTCACTGGGAAACCTGAGCATGTCGTTAATTATTTGTTTATGGTTGCTGAAGAATTAAGAGCTATTATGGCTAGACTTGGCTTTTCTAAACTAACTGATATGGTTGGAAGAGTAGATATGCTCGAGATGAATAAGGCAATTAATCACTGGAAACAAGACTCCATTGATCTGAGTGCAATACTCACACCTGCTGAAAATCTTTATAGAGATGCGGGCACCTATCAAAGCATTAAGCAAGATCATCAACTTGAAGAACAGATCGATCTTGATTTAATTGCAAAATCCAAAGAAGCCATTGAAAATAATACAAGAATTAAATTTGATTCCAGAATATCTAATGTTGATAGAGCGGTTGGAGCAATGCTTTCATCCCATGTTGTCAAATCAAGGAATGGTAATAATCTTAAAGATGGCTCAATTCAAATTAATTTTAAAGGGTCAGCAGGTCAATCTTTTGGAGCCTTTCTCGCTCAAGGAATCACCCTCTCTGTAGAAGGAGATGCAAATGATTATGTTGGTAAAGGGCTCTCGGGTGGCCGTGTTATTGTCTTCCCGCCTAAGGACTCAACCTACTCCTCCGAAAATGAAATCATTGCTGGAAATGTTTGTGGCTATGGTGCAACGAGCGGTGAATTGTATCTTTCTGGTCAAGTTGCTGAGCGATTCTGTGTTCGAAATTCTGGTTTAATTGCCGTTGTTGAAGGCATTGGTGATCATGGATGTGAATATATGACAGGTGGAAGAGCTGTTATTCTTGGAGAAGTAGGACGAAATTTTGGTGCAGGTATGAGTGGTGGTATCGCCTATGTATATAACCCAAATCAAACACTCAAGGAAAGAGCAAATTCTGCAATGATTGATTTCGACCCAATGGATAAAGAATCACTTAATGAGCTCCATGATCTTACAAAAAAGCATTTCCGACATACAGGCTCACAAATCGCTAAGAAGATACTAGACAACTGGGATGAAGAAATTATTCATTTCGTTAAGGTTATGCCAAAAGCTTTGAAAGAAGTTCTTGCTGCTCGCGACAAGAAACACCTTAAAGCTATTTAAATAGGTATCGCGTCGATTACATCGGCGCTAGCGCCTAGCGCACTATCAACTCCATCTCCGACGACAGGTATTACAGAAACTACTGCTCCAGTTACCCTCATTGGAACAGTAACAATCTTAGTAAAAACACATCCAGATAGGAATATGACCAATAAGCTTAATGTGATTAATGTTTTCATGGAGCCCTATCTAAAACAATAAAATGGTGCGAATAGGCGTTTGCAATATCTTTTGGATGTGATTCACAACTCACTTGATGCCAATTTAAATCATCATATTTTGGAAAATAAATATCCCCTTCAAATTCTCCATCAATCTTTGTAATGTAAAGTCGATTAACTTGGGGAAGAAGCTGCTCACATAAACTAGCGCCGCCAATCACCATTACCTCGTCCTCGTCTTTTATTAGTATAAGTGCTTTCTCAACGCTCGAAACAACCTCACATCCAGATATTGAGATTTTTGAATTACGAGTTATTACTATATTTCGACGATTTGGTAATGGCCTTCCAATTGAATCATAGGTTTTTCTTCCCATTAATATAGATTTCCCCGTAGTCAGTTTTTTAAAATAGGCCAAGTCAGCTGGAAGGTGCCACGGAAGTTGATTGTTATTGCCAATCAGGCGGTTGTCATCCATTGCCACTACTATTGATAAGCGCATTAATTTAACCTGATTGAAGTAAAATATTAGATTATTTTACAATTTTTAATCTCTTAGTGTCACTCATTCTAGCCTCATCATCGCCATTCAGAAAAGCTATTCTTGACAATCTAGGACTTACCTTTAAAGTTGTCGCTCCAGAAATAAATGAAGCAAGAAAAGCAAACGAATCGCCTATTGATTTGGTTAGCCGCCTGTCAAAAGAAAAAGCTTTGGCTGTCTCAAAATCTCATTCTGGTCTTATTATTGCCTCAGACCAGGTTGCCACTTTAGATAGTGGGGAGAATGAAGATGATGTCATTTTAACTAAGCCAGGTAGTCATGAAAATGCCTTCTTGCAACTTAAGAAAAGCTCTGGAAAAACGGTAAATTTTCTTACAGGACTGGTTTTAATGAACACAAATACTCAACATACTCAGCTTCATGTAGAACATTTCAAAGTTACATTTAAGATACTCTCAGATAATCAAATATTAAATTATTTATCTAAAGAAGACGTCCTAAACTGTGCTGGCAGCTTCAAATCAGAAGGCTTAGGGGCTGAACTGCTTAGCCAAATGGAAGGCAATGATCCAAACAGCCTTATTGGTTTACCCTCAATCCGCTTAATCGATATGCTTGCTAAGGAAGATGTTCAAGTCCAATGAGCATAGTTTATCCTGAAAAATCTAAGTCAATTTCATCTGGCTTAAAAAAGAATTATTGGGGCTCTATATTTGGCTCCTCAGAGGCACTTGCACTTATAGAGCTTGCAGAATCCAACAAGGGTGTTGTTTTATATATTGCTAGAGATATAAAACATTATGATGAAATTAATAAATCACTTTCCTTTTTTAAAAAATCCACAGAAATTCTTAATTTTGCTAGTTGGGAAGTTTTAGCTTTTGATCACTTCTCTCCTCACCCAGATATTGTCTCTTCAAGACTTAATACCCTAGCAAAATTATCTTCTATTGATTCTGGAATCGTTGTGACTACGGTTGAAGCAATTTCACAAAAATTATGCCCAAAGGATTTTATTTATAAGTACAGCCTGCACCTAGAAACCAATCAGAGCCTCGAGATTGATTCATTTATTGAAAACCTAATCAAAATAGGATATCGAAGAGCTACCACCGTCATGGAGCAAGGTGAATTTTCATTAAAAGGTGCGCTAATAGACTTATACCCAATGGGTGCTAATAATCCATATAGAATTGATCTTTTTGACAATGAAATTGATTCAATCCGATCCTTTAATTCCTCTTCTCAAAGATCTATTGAAGTTATTAAAGAGATTAAACTTTTGCCTGCTAGAGAGTTTGCTTCTGACAAAGATAGCGCTGATATATTTAAAGAAAACTATTTATCTGAATTTGGAAACACTGACGGCTTTATTTTCACTGAAGTGAGCGAGGGTCGCTATCCTGGAGGAATTGAGTTCTACTTACCATTATTTTTTAATAGAACTAATACATTGTTTGACTATATCCCAAATGATTCTGTCATTGCTTATCAAAAAGGATTGGCTGAGATAGTTGCTATTCAAAATGATGAATTGATAGAGCGGTTTGAATATTGTAAAAAATCACTAGAAAGACTTCCACTTACAATCAATAAAGTCTTCTTAAATAATAATGATTTTTTTACTGCTCTTAATAAAAAAAAGCAGATACAAATCCAAACATCCAAAGTATACAGTCGAGAAGGCTTAGACTTTAAATCTTCAATTCTTCCTCCTCTTAAAATTGAAGCTGAGGCAAAGAAGCCACTCAATAAATTAGTCAATTTTATAGAAAATTTTCAAGGGAGAGTTTTAATAGTTTGCGAGTCCGAAGGAAGAAAAAGCGTGCTGACTGATTTGTTATCTTCCTATGAACTTTTTGCAACAGATTGCGACAACTGGCCTGACTTTCTTAACCAAGACTCTAAACTATGCATTACAAGTGCAAGCTTAAGTGAAGGTGTTATTTTTGAAAAAATAGCAATTATTACTGAAAATAATTTATTTGGAAAAGATGCTGTTAAACAGCAACGTAGACGCCGCGCAAAGCATAAAGATTTTGATGAAGCAATCAAAAGCCTAGTTGAAATTCAGCTGGGCGATCCTGTTGTGCATGAGCATTACGGGGTAGGTCGCTATCTGGGCCTTGTCAGCCGAAGTTTCGATGAAAATCAACAAGATTTTCTCTCTCTAGAATATGCCAATGGCTCAAAACTCATGGTTCCAATAACTAACCTAAATCTCATCTCAAGGTACACAGGTGTAAATTCAGATTATGCACCTCTGCACAAATTAGGAAGTCAGCAATGGACAAAGGCAAAAAGAAAAGCTGCTGAATCTCTTTATGATGTTGCTGTTGAGCTATTAGAAATTTATGCAAAGAGAGAGTCACAAAAAGGTTTTTCATTTCCTAGCCCTAATGACTCTTATAGTTCTTTTGTATCGAGTTTTGCATTTGAAGAAACTCCAGATCAACTTAAAACAATGAATGATGTTTTATTAGATATGCAATCTGACACACCAATGGATCGACTAGTTTGTGGGGATGTAGGCTTTGGTAAAACTGAAATTGCAATGAGAGCTGCTTTTTTGGCAGTAGAGTCTGGAAAGCAAGTAGCGATTTTAGTGCCCACAACACTCCTTGCTAATCAGCATTATCAAACATTTTCAGATCGATTCTCTAAATTTCCTGTTGTTATTAAGTCTTTATCTAGGTTTCAAAGTGCCAAAGAACAAACTCAGATCAAATCAAATCTCAAGCAAGGAAAAATTGACATTGTAATTGGAACTCATAAACTCATTCAGGGTGGAATTCAATATCAAAATCTTGGCTTGATTATTATTGATGAGGAGCATCGATTTGGAGTTAAACAAAAAGATTCATTAAAAAAGATTCGTGGCCAAAGTGATATATTAACCATGACAGCAACACCAATTCCTCGATCACTTAACATGGCACTTGGGTCTTTAAGGGAGCTATCAATTATCTCCTCACCCCCAGCAAAAAGAACCGCAATACAGACCTTTGTTGATGAATGGGATGATAACACTATCACCGAGGCTTTCTCTAGAGAGCTTCATAGAGGTGGTCAAATCTTTGTAGTACATAATGACATCGACACCATTGATAATATGGCAGCCTCATTAAAAAATCTAATGCCAAATTCAACAATCAGGATTGCTCATGGGCAAATGCCGAGTAAAGAACTTGAACAAATAATGACTGATTTTTATCACCAGCGTTTTCAGATTTTAGTATGTACTACAATCATTGAAACTGGAATTGACATTCCTAGTGCCAATACCATTATTATTAATAATGCACAAAATTTTGGCCTTGCTCAGCTCCACCAACTTCGTGGTAGGGTCGGACGCTCTCATCACAAAGCGTATGCATACCTTGTGATTAAATCTCATCAATCAATTACTGCAAATGCTAGAAAGAGGCTTGATGCAATTGCCTCACTCGAAGAACTTGGAGCTGGCTTTATGCTCGCAAATCATGACCTTGAAATTAGAGGTGCTGGCGATTTATTAGGTGAAAATCAAAGTGGTAAGATTTCTGAAATAGGTTTTAACCTCTACCACGATTTGCTGAAGCGAACCATTCACGCCATTAAAAATAATTCCAAACTTAATATAAGAGACACATCTTTGGAGGAGGTAGAAATTAATCCTGGCATTCCTTGCATAATACCTGAGACCTATTTGCCAGATGTTCATGAACGCTTAATTCTTTATAAAAGAATTGCTAGTGCAGTGAGTGAAGATGAGCTCAAAGAACTTAAAATTGAAATGATTGACCGTTTTGGTCTTCTTCCAGATTCGACCAATAATTTATTCGAATCCTCGTCATTAAAAAACTATGCCATGGGAATAGGAATTCATAAAATTAATATCTATGATGATAAGGCGGAAATTACTTTAAAAGATAAGAGCATGATTAATACATCAAAAATTATTCATCTCATCCAAACAAAACCTCAACAGTTTCAACTTAAGAATCAGAGTATTTTGGTGCTTAAAGAAGAGATGGAGGCTGATTTTTCTCGCATTAGAAGGATTAGTAAAGTTCTATCCAATATAATTTAATCAGAGTCAAGAAGCATAGAAAATCAAAAACTAAACTTTAATTACTATCTTAGATTGAATTGCTGCTTAAGACTAATGTACTCAATAGACTTAATTCTAGGGCCGAATTGACTAACCACTCTTGAGGAAGCAGCATTTGCAAAGTCCGCAGCCCAAGAAAAACCTTTTCCCCTATTCAGTGCATGTAAAAATGCACCAGCAAACATATCGCCCGCACCATTTGTATCAACAGCACTTGCAAAAACACCATCAGTATGGATTAGATTAGTTCCATCAAATACTAACGAGCCCCCGGGACCTCTAGTAATCACAAAATTCTTAGCATATTTTTTTAATCCTTCTACAGCTGCCTCTATAGTATGAGTATCTGTAAAGCTTCTGGCTTCATCTCCATTACAAAAAATCAAATCAAGGCCTTCATCACCGATAATAGTTTTAATATTGTCTGAAAACACTTCTACTACAAAAGGATCCGAAAGACTTAAGGAAGTCTTAACGCCATTTTGTTTTGCAAACTTCATCGCATCTCTTGCAACCTTTGTCCTCTGTTCATCAGTTACAACGTAACCTTCAATATATAACCATTCAGAATTAGCTAATGCTTTTTCATCAACCTCGCGATAACTGAGCTCGAGGCTTGCCCCCAAATTTGTATTCATGCTTCTTTCAGCATCAGGAGTAACCATCACCAGACACTTCCCAGTAACTCCACTTGATGGGCCTACTTGATGAAAATCAACTCCAGATTTCTTTAGATCTTTGACAAAGAAATCACCCACTTCATCATCAGCTACTTTTCCCGAAAAAAAAGCTGTAGAGCCAAACATGCTCGCTGCAACTACTGAATTACATGCTGAGCCACCGCAACTCATCTTTACAGGAACGCGCTGAGTGGTGAGGGAGTCAATCAGATATTTTTGGCGCTCTGCATCCACAAGAGTCATGAGCCCTTTGCCAATTTCATTTTCTTTAATAAAAGATTCAGTAACTACAACCTCAGTATCAACAATTGCTGCGCCTATTCCATAAATATCATATTTTTTCATTATTTTAATTTTTCTAGTTTTAAACGAACATTAATTCTTTAATGACGATGGCACTGGAAATTTTACAGATTCTACTGCGCCATCTACTTCAATAATTTCTTTACCGCCATTTAACATTAAATAACTAACCACCTCTTGAACCAAAATCTCAGGCGCTGAAGCGCCAGCCGTAATACCAACTGAAGCAACGTCATTAAGCCATTGAACCTCAATATCATCTGAACCATCAATTAAATACGCGGGCTTACCTTGATTGTCAGCAATTTCTTTTAAGCGATTTGAGTTTGAAGAGTTTTTGGAGCCAATAACTATCAGTATTTCCGATTGCTTGACCACCTCTTTGACTGAGTCTTGACGATTTTGTGTTGCATAGCAAATATCACTCTTCTTAGGAGACTGTATATTAGGAAACTTATTTTTTAAGGCATCGATAACTTCAATCGTGTCATCGACCGACAGTGTGGTTTGAGTGGTGTATGAAATATCTTTGTCCTTTGAGAGATTTAAATCCTTGATATCATTAACTGATTCAATCAAAGTTACCTTGTTTGACTCTGAAGACTGACCAAGAGTGCCCTCTACCTCGGGGTGCCCAGCGTGACCAATAAGAATCACCTGATGATTATTTTTTTGACGACGTATGACCTCTTTGTGAACCTTAGTCACTAGTGGACAAGTTGCATCATAGATAACCGCAGAAATATCATTCGCTTCTTGCCGGACAGCCTGTGAAACACCATGGGCACTATAAATAACTACATTTCCTTGTGGAACTTGAGAGATCTCATCAACAAAGATAGCGCCTTTATTTTTAAGATTATTAACCACAAATTTATTATGGACAACCTCATGTCTAACATATATGGGTGGGCCATGCTTTTCAATGGCTCGCTCAACTATCTCAATAGCTCGGTCGACTCCAGCACAAAAACCTCTAGGATTAGCCAAATATATTTTCAAAATCTAAGTCTTAATAGTATAAAAAGTTAGCCTACTGATTCAGTATGAAGTGCTGATAGCAATTGAAAGATTTTATTACGCAATTCTGAACGATGAACAATCATATCAATAGCGCCCTTCTCCAGCAAGAACTCACTCCTTTGGAATCCTTCAGGCAATTCCTCTCTTACTGTTTGTTCAACAACCCTCGCACCCGCAAAACCAATTCTTGCATTAGGCTCAGCAATTTGAATGTCACCAAGCATAGCAAGACTTGCAGAAACTCCGCCCATAGTGGGATCCGTTAAAACTGAAATAAAAGGAATTTTATTATCAGCCATCAGTTTGACAGCCAGGGATGTTTTAGACATTTGCATTAAAGAAAATAACCCTTCTTGCATGCGTGCACCTCCACTCGCGGAAAAACATACAAAAGGTTGATTGTTTTTAATAGCTAAGTTGGCTGCTCTAACAAACTTTTCACCAACAACTGACCCCATTGAGCCACCCATAAAGCTAAAATCAAAAGCTGCTGTTAATACTGGCATGCCTTTTAAAAAACCACTTTTAACAACTAATGCATCTTTTTCTTTGGTAAGTTTTTGAGCATCTTGATAACGATCTTTGTATTTTTTTTGATCTTTAAACTTCAAAGGGTCAGCTGATTGAATATTTGGGGCTATCTCAACCTGATTTTCCATATCAAGAAAACTCTCAAGTCGCTTTCTAGCGGAAATCCTTAGATGATGGTTACACTTTGGGCAAACGTAGAGCTTACGCTCTAACTCCTCTTGATATAGCACTCTATTACATTCAGGGCATTTACTCCAAATACCTTCTGGAATGTTCTTTTTTGCATTCTTGCCAATAGATGGCATTATTTTTTCTAACCAACTCATACTCTACCTTAGTTAAGTAATTGCGCTTGAGATCTCTTTAGCCATATTGCCAACTTTTGTAACCATTTTATCCCTATCAGAGGAGAGCTCTTCAACTATAGAAACGAGAGCGCTTCCAACTATAACTGCATCAGCATTTTCTCCAACCTGTTTCGCTGTTTGCGCATCTTTAATTCCAAAACCAACTCCAACAGGTAACTTTATATAATTTCTCATCCTCTCAAGGTGATAGTTGACTGAATCAACATCTAGATTGCCTGCACCTGTCACTCCTTTCAGAGAAACATAATAAATGTACCCGCTCGCTATTTTTGAAATATGTTCTAAGCGTTCATCAGTGGTTGTGGGCGCAACTAAAAAGATTAAATCAATATTTAATTTATCGAGTTCTTTTTTAAGCTCCGAAGCCTCTTCAGGCGGCATGTCAACTACTAGAATTCCATCTACTCCAGCTTCATCAGCTCTGATTGCAAAATCTTTATATCCGTAAACTTCAATTGGATTTGTATAACCCATTAAAACGATACCAGTACTCTGATTATGCTCCCGAAATCTTTCGACAATGCCGAAAACATCATTCAAGTCAATACCATCTGCAACAGCTCTTTCATGTGATTTTGCAATAACAGGGCCATCAGCCATCGGGTCAGAGAAGGGCATGCCTAATTCTATGATATCAGCCCCACTTTCTGCCAAAGTAAAAACAAGGGCTTCACAATTATCTAAACCACCATCACCAGCAGTGATAAAGGGAATGAAAGCTGTTTGATCAGCTTCATCTAATTTATTAAAAATATTAAAGATACGTGACATATTATTATTTTTCTTATTTAAATTAATTTTAACATAGTGTAACTAGCAACCTATTTAACTGATTTTTATTTGGAATAGGAGTGCACAGCATCAACTAAGACTTTCATACTCTCAGGATCAACCTCTGGTGTAATTCCATGGCCTAGGTTAAATACATGTCCAGTTGAGCCTTGAAACTGATCTAAGACTTTGTAAGCCTCAGTTTTTATGACCTCTGGTGATGCATTGAGTACTGATGGATCGAGATTGCCCTGCAATGCAACCTGACTCCCAATTCGCCTCTCTGCTTCTCCAATTTCGACTGTCCAATCAATTCCAACAGCATCACAACCGCTTGCTGCAATTTGCTCAAGCCAAGCCGACCCACCTTTTGTAAAAAGAGTGACCGGAACTATTTTTCCCTCATAGTCTCGCCTGATTCCATCAACTATTTTTGACATATACCTTAACGAAAAGCTTTCATACCCCTCTTTATTCAAAAGACCACCCCAAGTGTCAAAAATCATAACAGAGTCAGCCCCTGCCTCTATTTGTGAATTCAAATAATCAATAACCGTATCTGCTAGCACATCAAGAAGTAGGTGCATATGCTTTGGATTCTCATACATAAAACCTTTTACTTTTGAAAAAGTCTTGCTGGACCCGCCTTCAATCATATAGGTAGCCAGCGTCCATGGACTTCCTGAAAAGCCAATGAGTGGAACCCTGCCCCTTAGGTTTTTCTTAATAACAGAGACTGCTTCACTCACATAAGAGAGCTCTTGAGATACATCAGGTTTTGCTAATTGCTCAATTTCTGCAAGACTTTTAATAGGATGAGTAAACTTTGGTCCCTCGCCCTCCACAAAATGAAGACCAAGACCCATCGCATCTGGAATGGTTAAGATGTCAGAAAAAAGAATCGCCGCATCTAAGTCAAAACGCTCAAGTGGTTGAAGGGTAACTTCGCAGGCTAAATCACTTGACTTGCAAAGTGTTAAAAAATCGCCTGCTTTTTTTCGAGTGGCTCGATATTCTGGTAAGTATCTTCCTGCCTGTCTCATTACCCAAATCGGAGTTCGAGTGACCTCTTTCTTTAAAAGTGCATTAATGTAGTCAAATGCCATTATGTAATCTCAAAAATAGTTGATTATATCAATTTTAAGGCTTTTCTTTAGTTTCCTTCTGACACAAAAAAAGCCACATTTGTGGCTTTAAGTGTATTGCAATTTGAAATTAACGTTTGAAAGCGCCGTAACGTGATTTAAATTTTTCAACACGACCAGCAGTATCCACAATCTTCTGCTTTCCTGTATAAAAAGGGTGGCAGCTTGAACAAACGTCAAGATGAATTTCGTCTTTACTTGAAGTTGAGCGCGTCTCGAATGAGTTACCGCAACTGCACACAACTTTTATAGTTTCGTATGAAGGATGAATATCTGTTTGCATAGCTTTTTTTATCTTCAAGTTTCTAAAAGAAGGGGAATTATATACTATCTCTCTGCAGGGGTAAATGTTTTAACACTTAGAGCATGAAGCTCTCCACTCTTTATTTCATCTTTGACTAGACCTAATACCAATCTTTGCCTTTGAAGTAGAGACAATCCTTCAAAGACTGGCGAAACGATAACTGCTGAACAGTTACAACCATCTCCCTCCATACTAACTTCAGAGTTTTCAATGCCTAATTCAAGTTTTTTTTGTACTTCTTCTAATGTCACAATAATTCTAATTAAGTTGTTAATTTAAGAACCAAAAATACTTTTAAGAATAAAGAAAAATATAATTGACATGAGTGCACCTGCTGGAAGGGTAACAATCCACGATAAAAATATCTTATTTATAACCCGTGTATCTAATGCTGCCATACCACGAGCAAGGCCTACACCCAATACAGCTCCAACTAGTACTTGTGTTGTTGAAACAGGGATTCCAGTTCCAGAAGCTATGACTACCGTTGCAGCAGCAGCCAATGTTGCGGCAAAACCACGAGATGGAGTAAGTTGGGTAATTCCAGTACCAATAGTTGCAATGACTCTATGGCCATAAGTTATTAGTCCAACAGCTATTCCAGAGCCTCCAACTAATAATATCCATAATGGGAGTGAAGTTTTGGAGCCAATCAGGCCTCCGCTTTCAACTACACCATAAATTGCTGCCAAAGGCCCTATAGCGTTAGCAACATCGTTAGAACCGTGAGCAAAAGCCATTGCCGCAGCAGTAATAATCATGAGTACCCCGAAAACTCTCTCCATAGAAGTAAAATGGAAATCGATGTTTTCATCAGGATCAAGGTGAATATTACGAATAAACATGGTTCCAATAATAGCAACAAGAAGGCCAAACCCAAATGCCAATAAATAACTTGTCGATGTACTAAAGGTCAAACCGACGTGCTTTAATCCTTTAAAAATAGTCACTAAAGAGACAACAAAACCAACCAAAAACATGTAATACGGAACATATTTTTTTGCGTTATCGAATGGGTCTTTAGTATCAATAATTAAATTTTGGAGACTTCTAAACAAAATAAAGGAAATAACTCCAGCCAATACTGGAGACGCTATCCAACTTATTACAATATTAATTACCTTATCCCAAGCAACAGCGTCAACTCCTACACCAACTGCGCCAAATCCAACAATCGCACCAACTATAGAATGGGTCGTAGAAACTGGCCAGCCAAAGGATGAGGCAATTAAGAGCCATCCGCCAGCAGCTAATAATGATGCCAACATTCCATATACTAATAAATGTGGCTCATTAGTAAATAATGCTGCATCTAGGATTCCTTTGCGTATTGTTGCTGTGACCTCGCCACCAGCAAGAATTGCGCCAGTAAATTCAAAAATAACTGCAATAATAATTGCTTGTTTAATGGTAACAGCGCCAGAACCCACTGATGTACCCATTGCGTTTGCAACATCATTTGCACCAATACCCCAAGCCATAAATGTACCAAATAAAATGGCCAATAAAATAAAAATATTACTATTTTGTAAAATAATTTCCATCTAAAAATTCCCTGAAATATTATTTGGTCAACATAACGTCAAAACGAGATCCAACTTTCTGAGCAGCATCAGCTGTTTCGCCAAGCCACTCAATTGCTCTGTAATAAAACATCACATCTACTGGTGGTAATGATGCTTCGAGTAAAAAGAGCTTGTTACGAATTGCTTCTTGTGCTACATCAGTTTCGTGCTCTAATTCATTGACTTTCTTAATCATTTTGTCAACAATTTTTCGTTCACGAGAACTAAATGCAGTCTCCAATAACTCGTCAAGTTGATTGATAGCTTCTAAGGCTGAACTCGAAGTTTTAATACATAAATTTGTTAGATTTAAAAAATCGTCTGCAAACTCCTTAGGGAAAACCATATGGCGAGTCATCATTAGACCAGCAAGATCCTTTGTAATATTTGCAATTGAGTCTTGAATTAAAAGCACATCTAATAAATCCCTTCTTGAAAAAGGCATCATAAAGGTACTGGGCAAATTCATTCTTAGTTTTTTCTTCAACTTGTCAGCTTTGTTCTCTTTTTTGCCTATTGATTCGTGTGCCGCTTCTGCCTTCTCCCAATCTTGTATACTTGCTGCTTTAGCAAAAACACCAAACTCTTTAATACATGAATTAACTTGCTTCATGTGCTTTTGTAAAGGACTTATTGGTGACTTTCCGAATAAACTTGTGATGTTATCTCTGGCTGCCATTCTTAATTCTCGATAATTGATTTAAGTTATATTTTACTCTAATAAAAAATAATTTATTATAAGTGCAATAATGCTTCTACAACTTTTTCCTGAAGGGTAACATTATACAAAAATAATCAAAAATTAACCTAAACATTGTTACTTTTTCGAAACGATATTAATCCATCATTAAAATGAATACTGCCATTATATTAGCCGCTGGTCAGGGCACTAGAATGAACTCAAAAACTGCCAAAGTACTTCATAAAGTTGGCAATAAATATTTACTCCAGCACTCTATCGACTCCTCCAAGGCGCTCGTTGAAAAAATCAATGTCGTTGTTGGTCAAAATTCTCAGTCAATTAAGGAGGCTATAGTCGATAGCAAGGTTAACTGGGTACTTCAAAAAGAGCAACTAGGAACTGGGCATGCTGTTCAACAAGCTACCCCCTATATTGAAGATAGCTCAATGTGTCTGATACTTTATGCAGATGTACCACTTATTCAAAGAAATACAATTGAAGAATTGCTCAATAAGGCTAGCTCCTCAGGGTTTGCTCTTCTAAGTGTTATTTTAGAAAATCCATTTGGGTATGGTCGAATAATCAGAGACTCCAATCAATCAATTCAATCCATAATTGAGCAAAAAGATGCAAGCAAAGAACAGCTCAAAGTCAAAGAAATTAATACTGGAATCATGGCTATTAAGGGCTCACTATTGAAAAAGTATTTGAATGAATTAAAGCCTAATAATTCTCAAGGCGAATTATATCTAACTGATATTGTTGAAAAAGCTGTTAAAGATAATGTTAATATTGCTTCATTTATATGTGAGAATGCTTCAGAAGTCATGGGTATAAATGACAAAAATCAACTGTCTCAAGCTGAAAGAGCCTATCAATTAAATCAAACTGAAGATCTTATGGAATCAGGTCTAACAATCATGGACCCTAATCGTTTTGATTGTCGAGGCAATTTAAACTTTGGAAAGGACTGCATTATTGATATCAATGTGGTTTTTGAGGGTGAGAATAATTTAGGCAATAATGTTGTAATTTCTCCGAATTGCATCATAAAAGACTCGTCAATTGGTGATAATACGCATATCCTGCCTAATTCAATCATAGAAAATTCCACCATTGGATCCAATACAAGCATTGGCCCTTTTGCACGAATTCGTCCTGAAACAAGCATAGGGAATCATTCAAAGATTGGAAATTTTGTTGAAGTCAAAAAATCATCAATTAAGAACAATTCAAAAATATCACATTTAAGCTATGTAGGGGATAGCAAAATTGGGAATGATGTTAATGTTGGTGCTGGTGTCATCACATGCAATTATGATGGCTCCAATAAACATCAAACTGAGATTAAAGATGGAGCCTTTGTAGGTTCAAACAGTCAATTAGTCGCCCCTGTGACTATTGGCAAAAACGCAACGATTGGAGCAGGATCTACAATTACTCAAAATGCACCAGATAATAAACTGACCCTGACTAGAAATAAGCAGTCGACCATTGACAAATGGAAACGCCCAAAAAAGAAATAATATCTGCCTTGCTATCTAAATCATAATGCTAAACCTTCCAAAAAATGTATGGATTTTGACTGCCTGTCAATCCTTATTTATGTCGCTCAGCGTTTTTATGGTTTTTATAGCTGGAATAATTGGAAGCGAACTCTCACCAACAAAAAGTTTATCAACACTGCCCGTTGCTACTATTGTTGTTGGTACCGCCCTTAGTGTCATTCCTGTTATCCGCCTGATGTCAATCTTTGGTCGTAAAAAAATTTTTTTAAGTTCTTGTATATATTCAATTGCACTAATCGGTCTTTGTATTTTTTCAATCTCAAATGAAATATTTTTTCTTTTTAGTTTCTCTTGTTTTTGTCTTGGTGCAACTGTTGCAACGATGATGCAGTTTCGCTTTGCAGCAATTGAGAGTGTCTCTTCGGAACAAAGACCTTCGGCAACTGCAGTCGTTCTTCTTGGAGGATTAATCTCTGCATTTCTTGGAACAGAAATCGCAACCATCGGAAAAAATTTCTTTGCAACCGACTTTGTAGGATCGTTCTTACTCCTGGCAATACTTTTTATAGTTGCATTCTTATTAATGACTCTTTTTGAGCCAGCCGCAAAATTCAAACAGCAAGTTGATAAATCAAAACGCTCCTTATCTGAAATAATTCAGCAAGGCTCTTTTGTAGTTGCTGTTTCTGCTGCAACTACAGGATATGTTGTGATGAGTTTTATTATGACTGCAACGCCAGTCAGTATGCACGTCATGGACGGTCATTCTCTTCATCACACAAAGCTGGTTCTCCAAAGTCATGTCATTGCAATGTTCCTGCCTTCACTATTTACAGCCTACATAGTCAAATATATAGGGCTAACAAAAATGATGCTTTTGGGCGTGTTATTATTCTTCAGCTCAGTATTAATAGCTTTTGTCAGTCATGCGCTAATTAATTATTGGTGGTCTCTTGTCCTGCTTGGGCTAGGGTGGAACTTCCTATTTATTGGTGGTACAAATTTACTGCCCAGTTCATACAATGAGAGTGAGAAGTTTAAAGCTCAATCGATTAATGATTTCTTAATTTTTGGATTTCAAGCTTTTGCAGCTCTTTCTGCAGGCTGGTTTGTTTTTAATTTCAGCTGGGAAGTTGTACTTTTATCGGTTATTCCATTACTATTATTACAACTCGTAGTTCTTTTATGGTGGCTCATCACTAAAAATAACTCTTAACATTTGTTTTTGTATTAAAATTCTCAAAAATTCTACTTTTGAAAAATATGATGTTTAAAGCAGAACCACTAACTCCATCAATTGGTGCACTTATATCAGGCATATCGCTTAACAATCTAAGTAAGGGCGATGTTGAGCAGTTATATCATGCACTCATTAAACATCAGGTCATTTTTTTTAGAAACCAAGAGCTCTCTCCTGAATCACACATGAATCTAGCAGAAAGCTTAGGTGAAATTGATCCCGGACATCCAGTTTATCCTCATGTTGAGGGTTATCAAAGCATTGTTCTGCTAAAAAATGATGCAAATAATAAGCCGGATACTAATGACTGGCACAAAGATCTTACCTTTAAGCCAAATCCGCCATTTGCCAGCATTCTTCATGGAATTAAGGTTCCTAATGTAGGAGGAGATACTCTTTGGGCAAGCATGAGTGCTGCTTATGATCAGCTTTCAGAAGGCTGGAAAAATCAGCTAGAAAATCTTGAGGCTATTCATGATATGGGAACATTTAGAAATGATTATTATAAGGAAGGTGGGGTTGATTCAGTCAATAGTGCCCTTAAAAATGTGGGTTCAGCTGTTCATAAAGTAATCGAAACTCACCCGGTTTCTGGACTTAAATATCTTAACGTTAACCAAGCCTTTACTAGAAATATTGTCAATGAGAATCAGGGTCCAAGTGACCAAATATTGCAATTCTTGTTTCAACATATTAATAAGCCTGAATTCCATGTAAGATTTCATTGGGAAGATAATTCCGTTGCTATTTGGGATAATCGAATAACTCAACACTATGCAATATGTGACTACCTGCCGGAACTCAGACATATGCAGCGTATAACAGTTATAAACGATAAAAGAGAGCTTAGTCAGAAGTGACGGAATAGTTTTGTTTGCTCCTCTTTTTGACCATAGCAATTCCGATGGTTTTTTGCGGCGTTTCCACGACCACCTTTAAGCATTTCAAGAGTTTCTGCTTTTAACTTCTTCTTACCATTCTTCTAGTGTTTTAATATTCCGTACAACCATTGCATCACCATCTTCGTTATATTCACCAATCGATATAGGTGTATAAGTATCAAATTTTAATCCACCTATATTTTCTTCTACAACTCTTGTTATTCTGTCTGAGATTGACTCATCGGGGATATTAATATCGTGTTTAAGATTCATAGCAAGGTCGTCCATGTCATCAGCATAAACATCAAGACCAACAAGGTCTTCGTGGTAATACTTGCCGTTATCACTTAATACAAAAGTAACTAGAAACTTTTTCATTACCAAATACTCGACATAAACTTATCACAAATTATTAAAACCTTGCTTCAAATCTTCAATTAAATCCTTTGTCTCCTCAAGTCCAATACTTAAACGTATAACGTGCTTGCCATCATGCAGCCACTTGCCATCACGCTCATAGGGCCTTGCAGTCAATAAACTTTTATAACCACCCCAGCTAAAGCCAAGAGCAAACATCTTAAGTGAGTTTATGAATTTAGCAATTTCATCTGTGGAATATGGCTCTTTGAATGTGAAAGAGAATAAGCCGGATGATCCAGAAAAATCTCTTTTCCACAAGGAGTGCTGAGGATGAGATTCAAGGCCAGGATGAATAACGCAATCAACAACCTCCTGTTTTTCTAGCCATTGAGCGATCTTATAAGCAGACTTCTCGTGTTCCTCCAATCGTACCTTGAGAGTTCTCAGGCCTCTAAGAGCAATATAGCAATCTTGAGGATTAGTGTAATTTTCAACAGTTTGGAAATATTCTGCAAACTCATCAGCGTATTTCTCGTTGACTGTTGCACAACCCATCAAAACGTCAGAATGTCCACATATATACTTAGTCACTGATTGAATTGCAATATCAACACCAAGGTCTAGTGGCTTTAGATACAACGGCGTAGCCCAAGTACTATCAATAATTACCATGACTCCAGTTTTTTTAGCAGCCTTAACTATTTCCAAAATATCTTGAATTTCAAATGTATTTGAGCCAGGCGATTCTAAGAAAATAAGTCTCGTATTGTCATTAATATAATTACTAATCTCAGAGCCAATATTAGATTCAATATGAGTAGTCTTAACATTGTATTTTGTAAGAATGTTATGACAAAATCTTTTAGTTGGCCCATAAGCATTATCGCAAAGCAAAATCTCATCGCCACTTTGAGTAAAGGCCATTAGAGTATTTGTTATGGCATTAATTCCTGATGGAAAAGCGTATGTTCTAAAGCCATTTTCCAACTTGCAAAGAGCTTCTTCAAAGGCCTTTTGAGTAGACAAGCCATGAGTGCCATAATCAACACCAGGATAACCCCCCTCAAGAGCCAACTGCATGTCCTCAAAGTCTTGAAACAAAACTGTCGAGCCACTTTGAATATCAGGATTAATAGTTTTTATTTTTCGATCACCATACTTCTGCGTATAGTCAATCCAGCCAACATTGTTATTTTGCTTAGCCATTTAAATAAATGTTTAATGAATTGGCTGTCATCATAGGAGGAATTGAATACTTTGTCCAGTCATTTTCTCAACAATTAAATCAAAGCAGTATTAATTGACTTACAGCTGGACAATAAATTGCTGCCCTAGACGGAAGCTCAAAGAAGTCTGTTAAAACTTCTTTATATTTTTCAATTTGTTGTTGATGTGAGAGCTTTTGTCGCTCTATAAAATCATTTATCGTTTCATCCTTGTTAAGTGAGGCAGTTTTAAAATCAATAATCCATAATTTGCCATCATCAATAAACAAACGATCAATAATGACTGTTTGATTTGAATTACTATATTCTGCCTCTACTTCTGTTGTTGACCTGGACTTAAAAATCCATTCAAAATTATCATCATGCTTAGTATTTGTGAGTATATCTAAAATAGAATTTGATAATGATTTAAGCAATCTTGATGGAATTCCTCTCTCTTGAAGCCTTGTTTCAACACTTAAAGGAGACGGGTTAAACTCTTCCTGCTCCAAATAATGATGAACGATTGTGCCTAAAGCACTTTGATAAATCAAATCGAAGGTTTTTGGATGGTTTATTTGCTCATCAGTATTGCTAATATTTTGCGCTGACAAAGATGCTAGTGTTTTAACTCGGATAAGTTTTGGTGCACTTAACTCCTCTATATTTTTTTGCCCTTGGTCAGTAACAATATCTAAATTTTCTTCATAATAATGACTCAATAAAGAGAGGAAAGATCCACCGACTGCCTTCCCGCTTTTTGATAATCCACCTAATAGGTAGACATTCTTCTTTGCCCGACTCATAGCAACATAAAGAAGTCTCATTAACTCAAAATAAGACTGCTGTTTTTTTAAGTATTGTAAGTAAAG
>Ga0208766_1000384_pt1 | contig 24505 bp, 21 predicted proteins | sample ETN01SmetaG_3_FD_185792 | JGI IMG/M metagenome (GOLD analysis project Ga0208766, IMG submission 185792) | Marine microbial and viral communities from oxygen minimum zone, Eastern Pacific Ocean - ETNP2014F12-01SV263 (SPAdes) (version 2) | ecosystem: Environmental > Aquatic > Marine > Oceanic ... | reverse complement strand
TGATCGGCACCCGGGTATCCGGGAATATCTGTTGCCGGGTTATAGGATCCATCCCCATCGACGTCATTGTAAGGAGCCCCCAGATGGGCCGGCCAGTTATTCCAATCATATTCATATGTGGCTTTCACATTCGCGATCTGTTCAGCAGAAACACTTGAAGACGTTTCCATATAAAAATTTGCTGCGTCAGTTGAAAGATCGCCTGTAGCCCAGTCCTTGCGCACACGCCAGACTTGATGGTTCGTAGGGTCATCTGCGCCGATAACATTCCCATCTGCATCATAGATCGCCTGCCCTGCTTTCATCCCATGATAGTAAGTTGAACCATTTACTCTGACTCGCTGTGGTCCGCCATCATTGACCTTACAGCCCCAGAGCATGCCATCTTCATAGATCAAACCACCGGTAAAGATGGGATAATCAACCTGTTCCCCATTGGGGCTTCCGGAAGTTGTTCCGCCGCCACTCTTGGTGATCCAATAGGCCATATTATTAATATTGATCACAGAGATAGTGGGGTTTAGGACCTCAGCATCACTCATGGACCTTGCTGCTGCTGCAGATGTCGGACCTTTACCAAACAATGTGGAGATCAGGAAGACACTACTAACAACAATCATTATAAGATTCTTTTTCTTCATGGTTTTTATACCCTTTTTCTTTTTTAGATTAAAATTCCTCAGCTATTCCTTATAGTTAGAAACTGACACTGGCGCCCATTCTAATGATTTGTGGGGTTGCAAAAACATCCCGGCCAAAATCATTGAGATAATGCTGTCTGTTTTCCAGGTTAATATTGCGATAGAGATCAACATAGGTCTGACCATTGGCCGCCACAATTTCAGTGCTCAATTTTGGATCTGTCAGGAAACCGTCATCATAGGCATTCCCTGAACGTGAGTAAACGTTGATCACGTTCTTGGTATCCAGCAGGTTTTCTACATAAGCAAAAACCGTTACACCCATGCCGCCAAGCTTCAGTGTATAATCAACCTTCAGGTTTACATAATTCTGCCAGGGTGTAGTGGACTGACCTACCGGCTCCTGCGGTTCGCGGGAGCGGGCATCCTGAAGGAGGGCGCCTGCATCGGCAGCGCGCTGGCCCATACCGCCATCACTCAATGTATAGGGGTGGCCGCTGTTAAATTTGTATTGCAGGTTAACACCAAGCCCACTTAACAGGCCGTCACCTTCTCCAAAGCGGTAATCCATTGAAACAGCACCGCGATGCTTATTGGTATAGTAAAGCGGAGTAATCATTAACGGCGGAGGACTTAATGCCGCCTGGTCGAGGTTTCCTGCATTTGAGTTGGGATCCGAGTTAATTCCCCGGGCATCAGACCAAGTATAGGATGAAAAGGCCATCAGACGGTTTATCCGGCGGGTCCTGAGGGTGAATTCAAATCCATTCACTGTTGTGAAATCACCATTCATATAATACGGGGCATTAAATGCCGCCCCGTAGGTATTATCAATATCTACATCAGTATTGCGGCCAATTACAACCTGGCCTGTGGTATTCTTGGCAAATGCTGTAACATCAATGGCAGCATCGGGAAGAAACTGGTAACTCATGCCAACTTCATACTGTGTTGTTTCCACAGGATCCAAATCAAAACCCATGGGATCCGGGGTGTAGTTCTGTCCGCCCCAGACTAGGTGCATGTACCGAGTGGAAGAATAGGGCAGGTCCAGTTCCGGCATCTGGGAAAACTTCCCATACTGCAGGTGAAATACGATTTCATCTGTTACAGGAAATGCCAGTCCTAAACGGGGTTGGATACTGGTCTTGGTTTCAGAATCTACGAATTCACTTTCATGAACTCCCTGGTTAGTCTCATCCCAGCCCGGGTTTGCCGGGTCCTTCATTTTCCAGTCATCCATATTAAAATTATCCATACGGACACCAGCACTGACCACAAGGTCACCGGCTTCATACTTGTCATTAACATACAGAGATGTGGTAGAAGGCTGCCGCGGACCGTCAAGGCCCTCATTAATTTCATTGCCATAATCGTCATAACCGATCTGGCCACCACGGTTATAGTTGGAAAGATCAGCAGTTACATCCGCATTGCTGCCGCTTGTCGCATCTGCAAGGGTGTATTTCCCATCAGCAATCGCTTTATTAATATTGTACAGGGCACCAGTACCCAGATAGAATGTGCGGTATTCATAGTTTTTCATATCAAAACCGGCGCGTATTTCATGGTCACCCATCTGGTAGGTTATACCGGCATCAAAACCATTGGTCTTGCGATTGTTCATGGACCAGCCGGTGGTAACATCACCGGGACGCTTGAATCCAAATGCGTTGCCCACATAATAATCAGCCGGTGAAATATAGGTTTCTCCGGGGGTGGCAAAATTTGTGTTGCCGCCGGCCCACCAGGAAGCATCAATCCCAGCAGCCGCAACGGATGCTGAGTCGGCATAGCCAAGGGCGTCACCGATATCGCCAGGTTTGCCCATACCATCATCATAGCCTACGTAATCCCTGTTCATGGTGCTGACACCGGCAGAGATTAAGAAGTTTGGATTCAGGAAATAATTCGCACGGGCATTAAGCATAGTTAAGCTGCGTTCAGATTTTGGAAGACGAGAAGGTCCGTAACCGTCATCTCCATCAACAAACATATAATAAATGGGCAGAGAATTACTCTCATAGGTATTATTATCCAATACACCGGAGAGACGCAGGTTAATAGGGCCTAAGTCCATTGTTGCAGTACCGTTTACCTGCATGATATCCTGGGCACGGTGTTGAACCCCATTTTTTCCGCCTGATTCAAATACAATAGGAATTTCTTCACCATCTTCGGTTTGCCCGGCTACTTTACTTACTAGAGGTTCCCCATCATTGATTGAAAAATCTGTATAATACGTAGGGGAATGATCATCCACGTGCTTACTGCGAACTGCTGCAAAAAACTTAACCGGTCCAGCGGGACCGCCAAGAGTGGCCGTTATGTCTGTAAGACCGTAATCACCTTGTTCAAAGCGGACATTGCCGCCAAATTCATTACCGCCGGTACGTAGGGTTTGCCTCACCACACCAGAGTTGGCACCGCCTACATGAGCACCATAACCACCTGCTTCTACTGCAATCTCCGCTAAAGCTTCCGGAATGGCTGATATGTCGCGGCCGGTATTGATCACATCTGTGATCTGGGCACCGTCCAGGGTATAAGCCACTTCTTCTGCGCGGCTGCCACGGATGTGCAACTGGCCATTGGTAATGGTAACGCCAGCCTGCATATCCAGCATACCGGTTACACTGCGGGAGGCCGCATTTTGAATCTCTTCTGCGTCAACTGAACGCACGGAATTGGTCGCACTTTGTTCTACCAGTCGTTTCTTACCAACAATGGTAACCGCCTCTCCTTCAACTGCTGATGATTCCAAAGCAAAATCCAGCGGGGTAGTCAGGTCGACCTTGACGGACACATTAGATTCTGTCGTGCTCTTATAACCAATATAAGAGGCCGTAACAGAATACCTCCCGGCAGGGACATTCAAGATGGTATAACCTCCATCTACATCTGTGGCGGCACCCATACCGGAACCATCGACAATCACATTGGCACCAGCAAGGGCAGTACCATCTGAGGAAGTAACTGTACCCCTCAATTTACCCGTGGTTTGCCCCCAGGCTAAAGATACGATAACAAATAAGGCTGCTAATATCGAGAGTTTTCTCATTTTTCAGTCTCCATTTAGTTTTAATAAAATATTATTTTTTTGCGTTGGGGAAGATCCTGCTGAATGCAGTGTGAATCATACGAACCCAAGACGAATCATCCACATTCTATATATCTAGAATGCACTACCCCTATAGTTATTTAAAACCTAATCAGTTAAACAATGTAATGCAAAGTTTTTTTTTTACCGCAATCAATAAATGGAATTTTATGGTTTTTACAGGTTGCCGGCAACCTGTAATTCAACCATGGGTATCCAGGTTTCTATCATCGGAACATAGGGTAAAAACCTTGTTTCATCTCCATAAGGGAACTGACCGTGAACGAACTTATAACCCGCGCAAAACTGAACACCTTCGGATTTGGTCCAAACCAAGAGAAGACTATGTTCAACATCATAGCTGCCGCTGAGTCCTGGAAGTAAGCGCAAGTCAAAATCGGTATGAATTCCAAGCCGTTTAGTCAAATCCCTAATAATATCAACCCCCAAATCCAATCCCCAAGTATTATAATACACGCCCTGCCGATGGTAAACCAAGGGCAGATCAATGGAAGACCGTTCATCCAGTTCGCCAAAAACAATGCCCAGATCTATTCCCCCATGCAGTGTAATATCTGCGAAAGTCAGCGATCTGGACATGAGCCAGTCATTAGAAATCCCCACCATGGGCGGTATAAGAAAATTTGGTGAAATTAATGATGCAATATTGTTTCCGATCTTCGTCCCTTTAGATAACATATTCAGCAGTGGAGTTGGATAGAGAAGACTATGTCGGGATGCAGTAGACCAGTTGCCCATATTTTGGTGGGGAATTTTTACAGAAAGGTTGGGCATCACAAAGAATAATAGCGGGTGCAGGGAAACCTCAAGCGTTTCCGTGTACCCATAACGGAGAGGCTGAAAAAACCCCATCTCCCATCTTTTTTCCGTCAGGAGGTGTGCGGAATGAGGCGCCCAATTCTGGGCACCTGAAAGTTGCCCGATCAAGATAATTATATATATATATTTTTTCACAGCCGTTAATTAATCTCCAGCCAGGTTCAAAACGGCAGAAACGGGCATATGGTCACTCAGGGGCCACAGGTTCTGGTGTGTAGTAGCAGATCCATGCACCCAGCCTCCGGCAACATTTGTAAACAGATAATCAAGTTTTCGATCATATTTTATATCCCAACGTTCATTACTGGTGCTGGGCGCATGGGTTAGATGTTCCGGATTATTCATTACTTGCGAATTGATTGCTGGTGCATAAGCGCCGTATAAGGGCTGCAAAATGTTTGGTTCCCCATCAAAATTGTCAAAATAACTTCCTTCTTTATGAAATGGTTCTATTCCTTCCATATGGAAATTCTCATCATTGCACATATCATGTTCGCAAAAATCAATTACAGGGGCCCCAGGAGGTAATGAGTTTAAATCGCCTCCTGCAATAAACTGATCGCCGGTGAGATCAATATCGGCCAATACTTGAATAAATTTATCAACGTGTTCTTGTTTTGTATCATCCGTGGCAAATGCAGTAGCATGAATATTAACGGCGTACAGATTAAAATCAGGTATTTTAACTTTCAAGATATTTCGCCTTAGATAAAAATATTGCACCAGGTCGCTTTGGTCTGTTCGCAGCCGCAGCTGGATACGCTCTGCGTCAGTAAGCTCATATTTAGACAGAATGGCATTGCCCAGGTCCACCCTGCCAAGGCCATAATTCGGGACAAAATCCGCCTGCCAGATAGATGCATAACAACCATAGTTCATGGCAGTATTATCCAGCAGATATTGGATCTGGTTGATATAGCCTGAGCGCTTGGAAAACATATCCACTTCCTGGAGCAGAATTATATCCGGGTCCAATGAATTTATCTCAGCGACAATATTATCAAGATTGTCCTTAATATCATTTTTTTTCGCAATAACCTTATCACCGCATGAATCTCCATAAAAAGGAAAACGCGCTGAACCAAAACGAATATTCCAGGTTATGACCTGTGGGGCGGCAGTTGCCACAGCAGGTGTTTTTGCTACTGACTCATACATTTCTGCAACTGAGATTTCGTTCGGAAACTCATTGACAAATGGCTCGCAGCTGTAAAACAGCGTAAGCCCAATAAGTAAAATTCTACAGTTCAAGAACCCGCTTGGCTTATGATATCAAACTTAATATGTTTTCCAGCGGGCGGCCTATTGCCGCCTGTTCACCGGCAACAAAAATTGGCCGCTCCATAATTTTCGGAAACTTGGCTATGGCGGCAGCCATGGCCTCAGGTTTGTTTAATAAGCCTGATAGGTTGTTTTCCTTGAAATCAGCCTCTTTCGTTCGCACAAATTCTCCCGGTTGTTTCCCCAGTTTTTTTGCCAAGGCCAGTACTTGCTCTTTGGTGAGTGGGTTTTTCAAATATTCCACAAGATCATAATCAACATTATGTTCATTCAGGAGCAACACGGCTCCCCTGCTCTTGCCTCATCTGGGATTATGGTAAAGAATGAATTCTGACATGTCTACTCCTTATATTGTATAGTTAGAGATTTCTTCAAATATGCCCGTATGGCGATTTTTTTTCACCTTATTCCACTGAAAGAAACGGCCATTCATGGCAATATAAACACCGTGGGGTAAAGCCTGGGCAGCAGCCAAAGCAGCACCAATATTGAACAGCCCGTCGCTACTGCCAAAAGCGTAGGGGATCATGGCGCCGGTGAAAACTATGGTTTTTTTTATTCTTTCCCCAGCAAGGACTTTAGCTGTTTTCACCATAGTGTCTGTCCCGTGGGTAATAACGATCTGGTTTTCTGGAACCCTGAGGCAGTTGTCAAGGATGGTCCTGCGATCATCAGCGGTCATATCCAGGCTGTCAATCAGCATCAGGGTCCGGATCTTTACATCCAGTCGGGATCGCCCCAGTTCTAATATTTCCCGCATGTGAGTATCTTTGAAATACAGTTTGCCGGAAATTTCATCATATTCTTTATCGAATGTTCCACCAGTAATCAAAATTCGTACAGGCATAATTTTTTCTGATAATTTTTTTTTCATAAGATTTGTTTTAAAAATTATCCACTGTTCGGTATGCCTTGATCACAGCCAGTTCGCCATCCTTACCCTGTTTTGAATTCCCATGCTCCATACCCATGATACCTTTGTATCCTTTATCATATATATGTTTGAATACACTCAAATAATTGATCTCACCAGTGGTTGGTTCTTTCCTCCCAGGATTATCCCCAATTTGAAAATAAGCGATCTCAGACCAAGCCTTATCCATATTAGGGATCAGATTCCCTTCTGTAATCTGCTGATGATAAATATCAAATAGAATCTTACAGGAGGGGCTGTTCACCGCCCTGCAGATCTCAAAGGCCTGAGGAATTTTGGTCAGGAATTGACCAGCATGATTTGCCCACCAGTTCAAGGGTTCCAATACTATGATCAATCCATGGGGCTCCAGGATTTCACAGGCACGCCGTAAAGCCTCCACCACATTGGCGGTCTGATAAGCCATTTCGAGGCCAAGGTCAACATAGCCTGGGACAACTGTCATCCATGTGGCATTCACCCGTTTTGCAACTTCAATTGAATCTTTCACATTTTGGACGAATTCATCCTGGCGTTCCTTATTGCCGGTGGTAAGGTTAGGTTCTTGCCAATAGATATTATGAGCAACAAATACACCCATGGTCATGTCCAACTGACTCATTTTTTTCGCAATTTGACGTTGTTCTTTTGTTGTTCGATTCTTCATACCATTATCTTCCAGAGACCGAAATCCATGATCATGCATAAACTGCAGCTGATCTACAAGGTCATTTCCTGCATGATGTTTAAACATACCAAAATGTGGGGCATAATTCAGATTAAATGGGCTATGGGTCAGTTTTTGTTCTGATATTGAGTTTGCCAGGAGTCCGGAACTGATGAATGGAGCCGATGCCAGGGAAAGTCCTTTTTTTAAAAATGATCTTCTTTTCATAGTTTATCCAAATTGTGTTACACCAGGAACCGGAACTGGATATTGTCCATTCTTATCCGGCAGTACCGGTGCAGTATCGTTAAATGAATGTAATTCAGGAACAAGTTTATGATCAAAATTCATTGCTTCGTCCCAGGTAATCACCTGTCCGGAATAGGTCACCATCCGGCCAAGGATTGCTGTCATGGTTGCTTCTGCCCCCCGACCTGTATCATCCATCCTGTAGTCCCCAGCGCGGATGGCAGCAAATAATTCATTATGTTCTTGCTGATAGGGATTTATATCTTTTTCACCATCATGGTCATATAAAACCCGGCCTCTTTTTGATTTAATCACACCATAGTGTGCACTGTTTACGATCACATCTCCCCTAGTGCCCTGGAATCTTTCATCCACGCGATTCATACATCCCTCCTGATGCCGGCACTGGCTGGCTATGACCTGACCGTTCGGGTAAGTAAATTCTACAAAATGATGATCAAAAATTTGCCCGTGATCCGGACCTTTCCGTACCTGCCTGCCTCCCATTCCTTGAGCAGATAAAGGAACTGAGCCAATGAACCAGTTGGCAATATCTATATTATGGATGTGCTGTTCTAAAATGTGATCGCCGCACAGCCAGTTAAAGTAATACCAGTTTCGCATTTGATATTCCAATTCTGTTTGCCGGGGTTTTCGCGGCCTGACCCAGACACCGCTGCTGTTCCAGTATACCTGGCCCGAGACAATGTCACCTATCCGGCCATAATCAATCATTTTTTTAATAATCCTATAATTCTTCTGGTAGTGCCGCTGCAGGCCCACAACTACATTTAATTTTTTTTGCTGGGCTTCTTTCCCGGCGGCTAAAACTTTTTTGATGCCTGCCACATCTGTAGCCAAAGGCTTTTCCATGAACACATGTTTATTCCGGGAAATAGCATATTCAAAATGGAGAGGGCGGAACCCGGGCGGTGTCGTCAAAATAACTGTATCCGCCATTTCAATAGCTTTTTTATAGCCATCGAAACCTATAAAAATCCTTTCGGCATTTACATTAATCCGATCAGTATCTGCATATTTTTTTGAAAGCGATTGAAAGCACGTATCAGCCTGATCCGGGAATACATCTGCCATGGCTACCAAGCGGACGCCCGGGTCCGCTTCCAAAGCCTGGGAGGCAGCACCGGTCCCACGTCCGCCGCATCCAATGAGAGCAATTTTGATCTCTCCCTCTATGGAAGTCATCTTTTTTGTTGCCCCTGGCAGAATGTTAAACAAAACACTCCCCGCTGTGGCCTTGGATGTATATTCTAAAAATGTTCTCCTATTCATTTGATTCTTTCGCTTTTTCTTCATTGTCAAAATTCCTTTTTGGGCGACACCCAATAGTATTTTAATTCATCCCGGGGTGGTATTATCCGAGGTCTGATAATTCGAAACCCAACATGGGTAGCATCCGTATGCCACCATAGACTTTTTGGTATCTGAGGGTCCCGCTCCTTCCAGCGTTTCTTGGAAAATCCTCTTGATGCGGATCGTAGCTGATCTGCTTCATCTTTAAATGAACCACCGCGGACAACTCTCGGATAAATAGCTTTTTTCTTTTTAAGCGGATTATTTGCTTCAGATTGCCTGTCAATATATCCTTTAGGATCATAGCTGTCCAAGACCCATTCTGCGGCATTCCCATGCATATCATACAATCCATTACCATTCGATATTTTCAATCCGCTTTTTTTAAGTTTCCCACCACTGTTTTTTTTATACCAGCCGTATTTATGAAGTTCATGGTTTTGGTTTCCAAATGAGTAGGCTGTTTGGTGCCCGGCCCTGCAGGCATGTTCCCATTCAGCCTCGGTTGGCAGACGATAATAATGCCCGGTTTTCGCTGTGAGCCATTTACAAAATTGAGATGCAGCGTATTGTGTTATATTTACAGCAGGATATCCTGCTTTATTCAAATTCATATAGGGCACAGTGGCGCCGCTTACACCATCAATGTCTAATTCTATACTTCCTTTTGGGCTTCCTGAATGATCGATTCGGCGAGTGAGAAATAATTCATAATGATTCCAGGAGATCTCAAGATTGCTCATCCAGAAATCATCTACCATAGCCGGATGAATCGGTCCCTCATCTTCATTTCTCCCTTTTTCATTTTTTGGGCTCCCCATTTTGAATTCACCGCCTTTAATCGGCACCATTGGAATAGAAAGGTTTGAACCTGGAATATCCTGTTTGTAGGCATGAAAGGATTGAGCCTGGCCTTGTGCGGCATTAATAAAAAGAGCCAGAAAAAAGACCGGCAAATACTGCATGGATTAAATTGTCGAGGAAATTTCTGTGAACGATTTCTTTTTTAAATCCGGGACTCTGGCATCATTGGTGGGATATCCAACAGGGATCAGTAAAACCGCTTTTTCATTTTCTGGCCGATTCAGGATTTTTCCCAGGAAACCCATGGGGCTGGGTGTATGTGTGAGTGTTGCCAAACCAGCGTGGTGCAATGCTGTCAGCAAAACCCCGGAAGCGATTCCAACCGATTCATTCACATAGTAGTTTTTTCTCTTCCTATCCCCTGACAAATCATAATTTATTTTAAAAACTACTATTAAATAAGGTGCTGTTTCCAAAAACGGTTTATGCCAATCGGTCCCGAACTGATTAAGATCTGCAAGCCATTCATCCGGAGCACGGTGAGTGTAAAACTCCTTTTCTTCTTTTTCAGCGGCAATGCGGATTTTCTGTTTTACTACGGGGTCTTTTACAACTGCAAAATGCCAGGGTTGTTTGTTTGCGCCTGAGGGGGCGGCGCCTGCCGCTCTGATAGTATTTTCAATAATTTCCAGAGGGACGTGCTTGTTCGAGAAATCCCGGACGGTCCGTCTTGTTCTCATCTGTGCCAGGAACAACCTGGAACGGTTTAACATCTCGGATTCCGGATAGGTATCAAATTCCAATTTCTGAAATGCCATGGTCTAAATCCTCACTAATTTTTTGTCATCCAAGTTACAATTTGTAATATTCACATCTATCAATATACACTCAGACTATTCCCTTGTTTCAACGTTTATTGGTTTGGTATTCGCCATTAAGAATTATTAATAAATATGGTTCTTTATTAAACCGATGGTCTAATTTACTTTATTGATTATTTGTAATTATAAATATCCCTGCTTTGATTTCTTATGGGGGTTTTACAATGAAGAAACATGAAATACTATTCTTAATTCCACTACTCTTTCATACGGGAAATATGACAAAGGCAAAAGATCGAGCCCGGGACCTGGGTATTCCCTTTCAGGGAACACCGGGGCTGTTGAATGCAATCACCGATGTAGCCGGGGTTCAGGTGGGGCATAGTACCATTATTTCCGGCTCAGGGAAACTTATTGTTGGTAAAGGCCCCGTACGAACTGGTGTTTCAGCAGTTCTTCCAAGAGGGGCAAACAGCATGCAGGATCCAGTGTTCGCCGGCTGGTACAGTTTGAACGGAAACGGTGAAATGACAGGGACAACCTGGGTTGAAGAATCGGGCCTTTTGGAAGGTCCTGTAATGATTACCAATACCCATAGCGTTGGTGTTGTTCGAGATGCAGTCATTGCCTGGCGGGTTAAACAGGGGAAGCCCGATCCCGGTGGTTATTGGTGGTCCCTACCCGTTGTGGCAGAAACATATGATGGTTTTTTAAACGACATCAATGGCTTTCACGTCCAGGAAAAACATGTGTTTGAATCCTTGAAAAACACAACATCCGGATCTGTGCAGGAGGGCTCTGTGGGTGGAGGCACCGGAATGGTCTGCCACGGATTTAAAGGGGGTATTGGTACCTCCTCAAGGATTTTTTCTATACAGGGCACGCAATATACTCTGGGAGTTTTGGTACAGGCCAATTATGGCGCGCGAAAAGACCTGACTATTGCAGGTGTACCTGTGGGAACAGAGATCCCGGACCTGCAGCGGGAAAGACACACGGCACAAACATTCCACGAAGGTGACGGATCCATCATTGTTGTGGTGGCCACGGATGTACCGCTGATTTCCCACCAGTTGAAAAGGCTGGCTCGTCGTGTTCCTCTGGGTATTGCCCGGGTGGGCACTGTGGCTCATAACGGCTCGGGGGATATTTTTATAGCATTTTCCACGGCCAATTCCGGTGCAGGGTTTAAACAGAATATTGCCCAGATTGAGATGTTACCCAATGAATTTCTAAATCCCGTGTTTACTGCCACGGTTCAGGCAACAGAAGAGGCTATCATCAATGCACTCATGGCTGCAGAAACCATGGAAGGGATTAACAATAATAAAGTGTATGCGTTGCCCCATGATCGGCTCAAAAAGATCATGCGGAAATACAACCGTTAAAACTCATCTGAAACAATGCCTCTGACAGTTAACGTAGCGAGTGCGGTGAACTGATGATTCGCACCACGTTTAGAATCACACTGGGGATTGTACTGGTAATTATCGGTTTGATCGGCGGATTCATTCCTATATTCCAGGGTTGGTTGTTCGGCATCCCCGGTCTCATTATTTTGGCAGATTATTTCCCACCTTTTAAACGCATTCTCAACTGGGCAAAAGGAAAAGCGGGATTGGATAAAAAACCAATTGATTAAGCGTTTTATTCATCAGTAATCCACCGTAATCTTTCTCTCCTATTTTTATATATTAGTGACTGCTAACGCCTTCCTACAAATCCTGCCTTGGGCATTTCATGTCAGCCAAGCGGTCTAAAATTACAGCAGTTGTCGGTGCCCAATGGGGAGATGAGGGCAAGGGCAAAATAACAGATTTTTTCGCCTGTGATTCCCATTATGTGGTCCGTTTCCATGGGGGTAATAATGCAGGACATACTGTCATTGTCAACGGTAATACTTTCAAACTCCATCTTATTCCCTCTGGTATTATCTATGGCGAACCCATGTCCATCATTGGTAATGGCGTGGTGGTAGATCCTAAAGCACTGCTGGATGAGATCGCTTATGTAAAAGAAAAAGGCATCGACCCCAAGCTCATGGTGAGCGATCGTGCTCATGTGATTATGCCGTATCATATTGCTCTGGACAGCGCCCTTTCCGGACATCAAGGAGGTCTGGCAGCGGGCAGTACCAACCGGGGGATTGCACCTGTTTATGCGGATAAAATGTTCCGCAACGGCATTCGCATGATCGACCTTTTGGAACCACTGGTATTCCAAGAAAAACTGGAAAAAGGATATGCCTTTGCCAAAGGGCTTATAGTGAAGTCCCTTGAACGGTCTTTAGATATGACCGTCAATGAAATCTTTGATACTTATGTGGCGTACGGAAAAGCGCTGGCACCCTACATTTGTGATACATCCATCGAATTGTACAGCGCTCACAAAGCAGGGAAATCAATTTTATTTGAGGGCGCCCAGGGTATCAGCCTGGACGTGGACCATGGTATTTATCCTTATACTACATCCAGCAATACAGCTGCTGGTCATATTTCCACCGGAACCGGGGTCAGTTTCCGGGATATTGATCGCATTATCGGTGTAGTGAAAGCCTACTTAAGCCGCGTGGGTGAAAGCCCCCTGCCATCTGAAATTCACGGTGATGAAGCAGATGCTTTGCGGGAAAAAGGCGGCGAATACGGAACCACCACTGGGCGACCCCGGCGAGTGGGTTGGCTGGATCTAGTGCAGGTTCGGCAGGCAGTGCGGGTCAACGGCCTTACGGAGATTGCCCTGACTAAATTGGATATCCTAAACGGATTTGAATCTCTTCCTGTTTGTGTCGGCTACGACGTGGAAGGCAGCATCCTCAAGGAAATGCCCGCTAGTCTGATCCAGTATCGAAAAGCCAGGCCTGTTTATCGTACACTACAGGGATGGGACAACCTTCCTGAAAATATTTGGGATGAAGGGTATGATGCGTTTCCTCAAACCTTAAAAGATTATATCAATTTTATTGAGCATGAAGTAGACTGTCCCGTGAAGATTGTTTCTGTAGGGCCCCAGCGCCACGAGACCATTATCAGGTAATGGCTTTCACACAGGAAATTGTTGATTTCTCTGGCCTTCCTGATCCAGAGATCTCAAGAAAACTGGCTGAACTCAATATTCCTCTAACTTCACAGGAAGCGTTAAAAATTCAAAATGACATGCTGGGCCGGGCACCGTCCCTGTCAGAACTAATCCTTTTTTCCATTCAGGGCTCGGAACATTCCAGCTATAAAAGCAGCCGGCTACACTTAAAGCAGTTTACCACCACAGGACCCGATGTGGTTTTGGGCGCTAAGGAAGACGCCGGGGTGGTGGCGGTGGCCACAGATAATGAGAGACATCGCTGGTGTGTTGTCATGAGCCATGAATCCCACAATCACCCTTCCCAGATTGTCCCTTATGAAGGGGCTGCTACCGGTGTAGGCGGAAACGTACGGGATGTGATGTGTATGGGCGCGGAAGTTATTGCCTGTACCGATTCATTTCGATTCGGGGACATCAACAACAACAAAACAAAGTGGATACACAACGGCGTGGTAGCGGGCATCGCCGGATACGGAAATCCACTGGGCATACCCAACATTGGTGGAGACCTTTATTACCACGAAGGCTATAACGATAATTGTCTCGTGACATTGGTAACCTTGGGTATTGTTCGGGAAGATCATATCATTCATTCCTATGCGCCCAAAGACGCCGATGGGTATGACCTTATTCTCATCGGCAAGCCCACGGACAACAGCGGATTCGGTGGTGCCAGTTTTGCGTCTCTGGAATTAGAAGAAGAAAAGAAAGAACAAAACAAGGGAGCAGTCCAAGAGCCCAATGCTTTTTTAGAACGGCACCTGCTCAAATCTACCTATGCTCTGTTTGAAATCCTGAAAGAAAAAGGACTGATCGATAATATTGGCTTTAAGGATCTGGGGGCCGGCGGTGTGGCCTGTGCCAGCGTCGAGTTGGCGGAAACAACCGGTTACGGATCTGAAGTCTGGCTAGACAGGGTCCACATAGGCATGGACAATCTGCACCCTTCCGTTTATCTCTGCAGTGAGACCCAGGAGCGCTTTATGTGGGTTTCGCCGCCGGAAGTGACACCAATGATCATTGATCATTATAATAAGGTGTTCGATCTGCCTGGCGTAAGCACTGGTGCTTGCGCTACCGTTATTGGAAAAATCAGAAACGATGGTCAGTACATTGTCCATAATGGTAATGACGAAATTGTCAATGCCCCAGCGGAAGATGTAACGGAAGGATTTTTATATAATCGTCCATTTGAACCGCGAGATAGAAAATTTACCGAACCGGTTGTACCGGAGCTGTCAGATTATAATCAAACATTATTAGATATTCTATCCCACGAAAACATGGCCAGCCGGGAGCCAATCTTTGAACAATATGATAAGCAGGTCCAGGGTCGAATTCACACCGAAACAGGACTGGCTGATTCCGGTGTCATGGCGCCTTTTAATTCAGAGAATTACCCAAAGGAGATCCGAAATATCGGAATTGCTTTGTCCACGGATCACAATCCGCGGTATGGACTCATCGACCCTTACTGGGGCGGTGTGAATGCAGTTGTTGAAGCTATGCGCAATGTAGCTGCAGTAGGCGCTACACCCCACGCTATTACCGATTGTTTGTGTTTCGGCAACCCGGAAAAACCCCACCAGATGTGGGAATTTGTAGAAAGTGTCCGTGGTGTGGCCGACGCCTGTCACACCATCACGCTGAAAGATAATCCAGATGATGCCACGCCTATCATCGCCGGGAATGTAAGTTTTTATAATGAATCCAAAACTGGTGCTATCCCGCCAAGCCCCATTGTCAGCTGTCTGGGCAGAATCAAGGATGTAAACAAAACTGTACCTATGCATTTTCAACAGACCGATTCTGTTATACTTATGATTGGTGAGCGAAAAGATGAATTGGGCGGCAGTATGTATTACAATCTATATGGCGAGTTGGGTGCCCATGTGCCCCAGCCGGATCTGGAAGAAGTAAAGAAACAAATCTTTGCCCTCACCGATTGTATTGATGATGGAATTGTGTTTTCCTGCCACGACATTGCCGATGGCGGTGTGGTGTCAGCCATTGCTGAAATGACATTCGGGAATGGAATCGGTTGCGATGTAAACATCCGTAGCCATCTTGCTAACGATAAAATTTTATTTTCCGAAACGGGGGGTTTTATACTGGAAGTTTCGATGGGGAATATGCATTTTGTACAGAGATTGTTTTCAGACAGATCCATTCCGGTCTATGATATTGGGGTAACCACCCCGCAACAATTCCTCAAAATGAATGAATTGATCATGTTGCCCATTAGCAAAGCAAGGGACGCCTGGAAGAATGGTCTGCGGGAAAAATTATGATTGAAAAAATCACAGACAAGATCATATTCGAAACAATTAAAAGTCAATTTATCAACAAGGTCCCTTTTCACAAGCTTTTAGGCTTGAAGGTATCAAAATTTGATTTTGAATCGGCAGAAATGACTTTGTCCTGGGATGAAAAGTTGGTTGGGAATATTATCCAGGGTTCCCTGCACGGTGGTGTGACGGCCACTGTTCTTGATTCCATTGGTGGATTGGTAGCGGTAGGGAATTTCCTGGGCCGGGAAAAAGGCCAGTCGCCCGATTACCTGAAAAAGTGTATCAGTCGGATGGGCACCATTGACCTGCGAATAGATTACCTTTTACCAGGGAAAGGAGAGATGTTTACGGCTACTGCGCGGGTAATCCGGGCCGGGAAAAGAGTGACTGTGTGCCGCATGGAGATGCATAACGATCAGAATAAATGTATTGCCCTGGGAACAGGCACATATCTATGGAGCAAATAAACTATAATGTCTGGGGGAAAAACAAATTATAAAGCTGCTGGTGTAGATATTGATGCCGGGAATGAAGCAGTGGCTCGTATTAAAGACGAGGTAAAGACTACTTTTACATCCAACGTGCTTACAGGGCTTGGCAGTTTTGGGTCGCTCTATGATCTTAAACCAATTTTGGAGTCTTACAATAATCCAGTCATGGTTCAAAGCATTGACGGGGTTGGGACAAAAACCATCATTGCCCGCAAACTAAAAAAATTCGATACCATCGGCATGGATCTCTTGAGTGCCTGTGCCAATGATATTCTGGTTATGGGCGCTCGACCCTTGACCTTTCTGGATTATATCGCCAACGATAAACTGAAACCGGATATTATTGAGGAGATTGTTTCCGGAATGGTAAAGGCTTGCAAAGAAACAGGTGTCTCGCTGGTGGGAGGCGAAACAGCTGAAATGCCCGACACCTATCTACCCGGTGAACATGATCTGGTAGGTGTTATTACCGGTGTGATGGAAAAGGACAAAATCATTACCGGTGAATCCATCAAGCCCGGTGATTTGGTACTTGGCTTGCCATCTAATGGACTGCACACCAATGGATATTCCCTAGCACGGAAACTCTTTTTCGAGATTGGCGGCTATGGTGTGAATGATACGATCCCTGAATTGAAAAAATCTGTCGGCCTGACCTTGCTGGAACCCCACATTAATTATACAAATCATGTTTTCGCTGTGTTGGATAAAGATATCAATGTGAAAGGGATTGCCCACATCACCGGCGGCGGACTGGTGGAAAATATCCCCCGCATTTTACCAGATGACTGCGGTGTGGAGATTCAAAAAGGATCCTGGCCTATATTGCCCGTATTTGACGTGATGCAATCCTTGGGGAATGTAGATGAAGATGAAATGTTTCGCGCATTCAATATGGGAATCGGGATGGTGTTCATTATTAATCCTGCTGACATGAATACGGTAAAAAATGCAATGAAATATTTGACAGAAGTTTATGAAATCGGTTCTGTCTTTAGTGGTAATAAAGACGTGACAATTACTTGTTAAAAATTAGATCAATTATTTTTGTAGGTCTTGTAGTATTTTTGAAATATAGGTTCATTGAGAACAAAGCCGATGAGATAGTGAATCATAGGTCTGCTGTCTTTCAGAGCCAGCATTAATTGATCCATCTCAAACCATTTGCATTTGGTGATGCCTTCCTTCCGATCCGGTATCAGTTTCGCTTTTGGGGAACCGGTATATTGTACCAGAAACCAGAAAGTCTCTTTTATATTGATACTGCCTTTTACTTTAATGTGGTGATAGGTGGGCATCAATAATTGCAATAATTTTAAATCCTTTTTCTTCAAACCAGTCTCTTCACAAATTTCCCTCATTGCGGTCTTTTTTCTATTTGCTCCTTTTTTCAATTTTCCCTTGGGCATGTCCCAGCGACCGTTTTTTTTAATAAATAAAATCTTTCTTCCCTGGATAACAACACCGCCTGCCGCTTTTATTTTATTGCCCATGATTGATTTCTTTTCTTATTAGAAATGGGTTAATACGCATAAATCAGTTTTAAAATATTTACCTAATAAATTTTCCATATTCCTTTCTTTGTTTTTTCATTATTTCTAATTCTTTGTTGCCTGTAATAGCAATATTCGGGTGTAATGTAAAATCCAATGTTCCGTTTCTGCCGTGATACCGGACCGAATTGAGAATATATTTCATCGCTTCCCGGCGGGCAAAATGTTTATTATCAGACCGAAGAATCATCCAGGGGGATGCTGAAGTATGGGTTTTTTTTAACATTTTGAACTTCTTTTCAGTAAACTCATCCCATAAGCTCACTGACTGCAGATCCACTTCACTCAGTTTCCATTTCCTCAAAGGATCGTTCTTACGGCGGGAAAAACGTTTTTCCTGTTCTTTTTTTGAAACTGAAAAGTACATTTTTAACAATATCGTGTTTTCATCTGCTAAGAAATATCGTTCATACGCCACAACATGCTTCAGAAATTTTTTATACTGTTTATCCGTACAAAATCCAAACACAGGCTCAATCAAGGCCCTGTTATACCAACTTCTATCAAATAATACAATTTCACCGGCGTGGGGAAAATGTTCCACATAACGTTTAATATGTAACTCCGTTTTTTGCATTTCACTTGGTTTCCCCAAGGCAACAACCTGATAGTGTTTCTCATTCATGTAGCGCGTAATTCTCCGGATAGTTCCACCCTTCCCAGAAGCATCACGGCCATCAAAAAGAATAATCATTTTTTTTCGATACCTTAACAGGTGCTTTTGCAGTTTGATTAATTCCGCTTGATAGTGCTTTAATTCTTTTTTTCCATGGTGAGGTATTTTCATATTGTCTTCAATTTCCCGGGGAACATCATCACTTAGATCTGTGATTGTGGCGGGTATTTTTTGGCTATCTCTCTTCATTTTCTACAAAACCAGATTCTACCTGTATTTTAAATAATAAAAATCCTAGTTCAATAGAATATTTAATATATAAAAAAACAGTGTTTTTTGTAATTTGGAAAGTGGCAACTCATTATCTATAATAGTTTTTATTTGGTGACACCATTAAATAATAATTAATATTTCTGATAATCCAGCATTGAAGCCATAAATCTGAGCATTAGTTATACTTTAAGCTTTTTATATAATAATAGATCATTTTGGATTGCCTAAATTCATGTTTCTTTTTTCATAAAAAGCACCAGGTTTCCACCTAATTCATGGCCATCAATATTGGGATAATTCAATTCCCAGGATCCAATACGGAGCGGGAGACAATAATGGCCTGCCAGCGCGTGGGGATAAATCCCGTGGAATTTTTTTGGAATGAACCTGCAACCAAACTGTCTGATTTAAACGGATATATCATTATTGGCGGGTTCGCCTACGAGGATCGTTCCCGGGCCGGTGTTATCGCTGCGTTGGATCCCATTATAAAACAGATCAAGGTAGAAGCGGGGAAAGGGAAACCTGTGCTTGGTATCTGCAACGGCGCACAGATTTTGGTAGAAAGCGGTCTAATTCCGGGTTTTGAGGATCATAGAGTTGGGATTGCCCTTACGGATAACAAAAGGGTGAAAAGCGGCCATGTAGTGGGTGTAGGTTATTACAATACCTGGATAAATCTTAAGATGTCCACACCGTCTGACCGATGTGCATTTACCCGCCATCTAAAACCCAATGAATGGATAAACATTCCCTTGGCCCATGGCGAAGGGCGCTTCATCATTCCTGATGAACTACTTGAAAAAATGATCACTAATGACCAGACCGTATTTCGGTATTGCGATAAAGGCGGAAAAATAACGAATGAGTTCCCTACGAATCCAAACGGGTCTATGCATAACCTAGCGGCGGTATGCAACCCCACTGGGAACGTCATGGCCATAATGCCCCATCCGGAACGGACAGAAAATGGCGACACCATTTTTTCATCCATGAAAGAATTTATTGAAGACGGGAATCCCATTACGAATCACACTTTATCTTTTAACCGTCCCCACTACGAAGTGACGTCCTATGAATCGAATGGCACTTCTACGGAATGGGTCATCGATATGATTATCACTGATAACGAAGCATCTTCTGTTCATGATGCATTGGATCGTCTGGGCCACGATGTTACCATTGCCCGGCAAACACATTGGGAAATATCCACCGATGGTGATCGTGAAACCATCCTGCAAAAAATTGATGCCACCGGTGAACTCTACAATTCCAACAAAGAATTCATCAGCAAAACCACATCCACGGAAAATACCGCATCTTTTTTGGTACGGCAGAAAGAAGACATGCTTGGCCGGGCAAAACTCGAATCCCTGACAAAACGGTTTGAAATTGACGGGATTACCGACCTGAAGCGCGGTGTCATATGGAATGTGATCGTGAACGGTGGTGGTTCTGAAGTTGTTTTAAACGACATTTTAAATACACACATATTATTCAATCCATTATCTCATGAATGCTATCGAATCAACTGAACATTATAAAGACCGCATCAAGGCGGAACTGAATAACACCCTTACAGAAACAGCTTTACCCATCGGATCCGCCAGTCGGCGGACCGGAAAGGTGCGGGATCAATATGATTTTGGCGATGCTATTGCGCTCATCACCACCGATCGCCAGAGTGCCTTTGACCGGGTTTTAGCAGCCATCCCGTTCAAAGGACAAGTTTTGAACCAGACCAGCGTCTGGTGGTTTGAACAGACCAAACATATTATTCCCAATCACGTGATCGACATACCAGATCCCAATGTGACGCTGGCGAAAAAATGTGATGTCTTCCCCATTGAGTTTGTGGTTCGTGGGTACATCACCGGCAGCACAAGTACCGCCCTGTGGACCGTATATAATAATGGTGACCGGGAATATTGCGGGAATGTACTTCCGGAAGGACTCAAGAAAAATCAGAAGTTGGAGGTCAACATGCTCACCCCCACCACCAAGGAAGAGCACCACGATCGTCCCATTGCGCCGGCTGAGATAGTGAATGAAGGGTGGATGAGCAAAAAAGACTGGGATTATTGCAGCCAGCAAGCACTGGAATTGTTTGCTTTCGGACAGAAAAAAGCAGCCGAGAACGGTATGATACTGGTGGATACTAAATATGAAATGGGCCAGGATATGGACGGCAACATTGTGCTTATTGATGAAATCCACACGCCGGATTCCAGTCGTTACTGGATCGCCGAAACATATAATGAACGGATGGCCGCAGGGCAGGAACCCCAGAATGTTGATAAGGAATTCTTAAGACTTTGGTTCGTAGATAATTGTGATCCCTACAACGATGAAACATTGCCCGACGCGCCGGAAGAACTGGTGACTGAATTATCCAGCCGATACATTTATTTATATGAGACCATCACCGGCGGATTGTTTCCATTCCCCGATGCGGGCAAGTCAATTCAGGAAAGAATTAATAATAACTTAAATGAATATTTATAAACACAAAGGGTACTAAGAACTCCAAGGGTTTTTCTTTGTGAGTTCAGTGAATCTTGTGTTTGAAAAAAGGAAATTAAAATGAAAACTGTGATCATCATGGGTTCCACTTCAGATGAACCCCACGCCAAGAAAATAACAGATAAGCTGGATGACTACGGCATCGTCTGGGAACAGCATGCAGCCTCGGCCCACAAACAGCCATTGAAGGTATTGGAAATCCTTGATGCCAACAAAGATAGAAAAGATATTGTATATATCACCATCGCCGGTCGGTCCAATGCATTGTCCGGGTTTGTAGCGGCCAACTGTGAATCTCCAACGATTGGTTGTCCTCCATTTTCTGATAAAACAGATATGATGGTCAATATTCATTCCACCCTGCAGATGCCCAGCAATACACCGGTGTTGACTGTGATCGATCCTGGAAATTGTGCATTGGCTGTAAAGCGGATATTTGGTGTCTAGTCAGCTGACAGCTGTTTCACCCCTAGACGGCCGTTATGGCTCTTCTACAAAGCCTCTCGGCGAATATTTTTCTGAAATGGCGCTGATGCGCTACCGTTTAAAAATTGAGATCGAATATCTTATTTCGATAAGTAATGAGAGAACAATTTATGAATTGCCCCTTTTCTCCAAACGGCAGCTGAAACAACTGCGCAACATCTACGAAAAATTTGATAAAAGCGATGCTCAGAAAATCAAAACTATTGAAACTCAAACAAATCATGATGTGAAAGCTGTGGAATATTTTATCCACAGCAAGGTAAAAAAAACTCTATATCCCTGGGTTCACTTTGCCCTGACATCGGAGGATGTGAACAATATGGCTTATTCTCTGATGTGGAAAGATGGCTTAAAACAGGTTTATTTGCCCCAACTGCTTTCTATCCACAAACAGCTGAAGAGCCTGGGTAAACGCTACAAACAGGTTCCTATGCTGGCTCTGACCCATGGCCAACCCGCAACCCCGACCACCTTCGGCAAGGAAATGGCCGTCTTTTGCAACCGTTTGCAAAGGCAGATAGACCAAGTTAAAACGCACGAATTGATGGGCAAGTTTGGCGGCGCCACCGGAACCTGGGCAGCTCATATGGTTGCTTATCCAAAACTGAACTGGCTCCGCTTTGCCCAAAGATTCATCAAACATATGGGCCTGAAGCCAAATCTGGTGACTACCCAAATTGAGCCCCATGATTCTCTGGCGGAAAATTTTCACCAGCTGATTCGGGTTAACAATATTCTCATTGATTTGTGCCGGGATGTCTGGTTCTATATCAGCAGAGGCATTCTAACCCAGAAGAAAATAGTAGGCGAGGTCGGCTCATCCACCATGCCCCATAAGATTAATCCGATCCAGTTTGAAAATGCTGAGGGCAATATGGAAATCGCAAATAAACTGTTCAACCACCTGGCTGACAAACTGCCTGTTTCCCGCATGCAGCGGGACCTGACCGACAGCACCACCTTGCGCAACCAGGGTGTGGCTCTGGGTCACTCCTACCTAGGCCTTATCAATATTTTAAAAGGATTGAACCGAATTACTGTGAACAGGGTGCAAATGTCTGCCGAGCTGGACAACCACTGGGAGGTCCTGGCAGAAGCGGTGCAAACACTGCTGCGCAAAGCTGGACAACCTGATGCATATGAACAACTGAAAGAAATCACCCGCGGCAAATCTGTGGATGTAGAGTCGGTAGCAGAATTTGTCTACAAGCTCAATCTCTCGGAGCAGGATACCCAGACGCTATTAACCCTTACACCGGCCAATTATATTGGCCTGGCGCCAAAACTTGTAGAGCTGAACTGATGTGCGGCATCGCCGGCATCTATTCCCATAAATCTGTAGCGGCCGAACTCTATGACTGCATTATTCACCTGCAGCACCGCGGACAAGATGCCGCCGGCATCATGACCTACGATGACCGTATGCACAAGGAAAAAGGAATGGGGCTTGCTAAAGAAATATTCAATGAAGAAAACATGAATCTGCTTACGGGGAATATTGGAATTTCACATAATCGTTATCCAACCCATGGGGGCTTTAGTCACGGAGAAGTACAACCGTTTTGGACATCTGTACCCTATGGCATTGCTTTGGCTCATAATGGAAATCTTACTAACTACCGGGAACTGGCAGAAGAAATCACAAAACAGGATTCACGATACTTGAACACCAACAGCGATACAGAAGTTTTGCTTCATCTTTTTGCAGATCAATTGCATGAAGATAAACCGCCAGCATCAAGTGAAGAATTTTTTGAGTTGCTTTGTGGCGCTGTCAGTACAATTTTCAATAAAGTGAAAGGGGCTTACTCGGTTACAGCAATGATTATCGGGAAAGGTCTTGTTATTTTCCGTGACCCCAACGGTATTCGCCCGCTGGTAAAGGGCGAACGGTCAAACGGAAACGGCGGGAAGGATTTCATTTTTGCATCAGAAAATTCCATGTTTTATTCCCTGGGCTACGAACCAAAAGGAACCGTTCTCCCGGGCGAACTTATATATGTGAATAATAAAGGACAGGTATTCAACAAGAGACTGGTTCAAAAAGAATTCAATCCTTGCATTTTTGAATATGTTTATTTTGCGCGTCCCGATGCCACACTCAATGATGTTAGTGTTTACCGTGCTCGTCTGCGAATGGGACAAAATCTGGCGCAAGCATGGAAAGAAAAACACCCGGAGAAAAACCCGGATATCGTTATTCCGGCGCCCAGTACGGCAAACACCGCTGCTCTTTCTTTTGCCCATGAACTGGGTGTTCGATATTCCGAGGGGTTATATAAAAATACATTTATCGGGCGAACTTTTATTATGCCGGGCCAGGTGGAGCGTAAAAAATCTGTAAAATATAAACTTGTACCTCAAGAATTAGAGATCCGGGATAAGAAAGTTTTGATCATGGACGATAGTATAGTGCGAGGAAATACAAGTCGGGAAATTGTGCGTATGCTCCGGGATTTTGGAGCCCGGGAAGTATACTTTGCTGTGGCCTGCCCGCCAGTAAAATCGCCTTGTTTTTATGGGGTTGATATGCCTACCCGAGACGAACTCATTGCTGGAAATAA
>Ga0208766_1000383_pt1 | contig 24528 bp, 23 predicted proteins | sample ETN01SmetaG_3_FD_185792 | JGI IMG/M metagenome (GOLD analysis project Ga0208766, IMG submission 185792) | Marine microbial and viral communities from oxygen minimum zone, Eastern Pacific Ocean - ETNP2014F12-01SV263 (SPAdes) (version 2) | ecosystem: Environmental > Aquatic > Marine > Oceanic ... | reverse complement strand
GGGGTAGAAATCATGTTAGAACTCTATCCGCACTTGCTGGTGAAGGTGTTATTTCAGGATTAGTTGTGTGTGATGTTGATTCTGAAAGAGCAAAAATGATGGCTGAAGAATTTAATTGTGAATGGTGTACTGATGCCTCGAAATTATCGGGAATGGGTGTGGTTGCAACAACAATTGCGACACCCACACCACAACATGCACCATTAGCAATACAACTTATGGAAGCCGGTATTCATGTTCTAGTTGAAAAACCACTGGCGATGAATGAAGAGGAAGCAATTGAAATATTAAATTGCGCTAAAGAAACCGGAAAAATATTGATGGTAGGGCATTTATTCCGTTATCACGCCGCTATTAGAAAAGCGGCTGAATTAGTGAAGGGGGGTGTATTAGGGGGTGTACTTCACATTGAATCTGAAAGACTTTCAGTTAGAGAACCCCGGCCAGATATTGGCGTAATTGCGGCACTTGCTATTCATGATATGGATATTATGAAAGATTTGATGGGTGATGTTGAGGCTGAGGATATTCATTGTATTGCTCTACCATCAGACACTCCCGGGATAGAAGACCACGCAGTGATTGAAATGCACTTTCCAGGGGATTCAGGATATAATAATCATGGGGTGACTGCTTTGGTTTCAGTATCTTGGCGAAGTAGGATACAGGGAAAGGTTCGTTCTCTTCGAATTATTGGTAGAGACGCATCTTTAGCAATAGATTACCTAGACCATTCTGGTTTTTGGATTCACCATCATCCGAATAATGCTCACGGGCAAGAATGGGGTGGGTTTGATGCCGCGCCTAGAGAACGGGTAGAATTACCATTGGGGGAGCCTAGTTTGACTGCTGAGTTGCGGGCTTTCATTAATCATGTGTCAGGAAAAAATACTGAGACTCCTTTGGCATCTGGTTTAGTTGGGCTAAATGGTGTTAAAATGGTTGATTTGGCCATTAGTGCTGCGAGAAAATAATCCGTTGTTTCAACTATCTTTGAGGGAGTATTGAAGAATCTAATGTGTTTCGCCCAACTATGAATCCGGCTGCATCACTACTTGGACCCTTGTATGAACTCTATGTTGCTGCACTTGGGGATACTGTTGGAAATGTTGTTAGTTATGTTACATTAATTGGTATTATTGCTCTAGTTTGGTGGTGCATAAATAATCGTGATGATCTGGTTTCAGGATTTGATTTAAGATTAGCAACAATAAGTCATGCTGTGATTTTAATAATTCTAACAATTGTAATCTATGTTGTAGCATCAGATAACTTGGGGTTCCCATTTTTGGGCTCTATTACTGTAGCTGTTTCTACGGCCCTATTCTGTCGTTGGACTATGAATACCCTTGAAGGGGAACTGGTTTGAGTTAATATGGCTAAATTTGGAGACCACCCCCCCATCCCAGATTCGTTGGAGAATTTGTTGAAGGATGATTCAGTTAGTACTGTATTTTTGAAATCTGATTGCCCCCCTAGAGTAAAACGTGGGCACATTGCAGAATTAGAAGTAGTGGAATTAGAAAGCGATGCGTTTAGTCGCTCTGAAATTGAAAGTATTGCAAATGAATTATCAATGTCTGTTGAACAACATAATGATGCGAGAAGTGATTGTTTTGTAGAAATAGATAGACATGGTTGCAAGGTGCTGCAAGTCGGTGATTTGAGAACAACAATTTCATGGCCACCGTTCTCTGATGGGTGGGAAATAATCGTTGTAAGACCTGTTGCTCAACCTAGTCTAGAAGAATATAATTTAGATGAAAAACTACTCAATTTAATCGCCGATTTGCAAAATCAAGGTACTCTTGTAAGTGGCATGCCGGGTTCTGGAAAATCCACCTTAGCGAGTGCTATTGCCCATTGGCTAGATGGGAAGGGTTCTATCGTCAAAACAATGGAAAGTCCAAGAGATTTACAACTTCCACAAAGAGTCACTCAATACGCCCCTCTTGCTGAAGATGAACATTCTCGAGGTTCTATGGAATTGACTGCTGACATTCTTTTCTTAGCGAGACCTGATTTTATTGTATTCGATGAAGTACGAAAAACTAGGGATTTTGAAGTGTTTGGGGACTGTCGTTTAGCTGGTCTTGGTTTACTAGGGGTTACTCATTCCGCTTCAGCATTAGAAGCAATTCAGCGGATGATTGGCAGGGTCGAATTGGGGATTCTTGCTCAGATACTAACGACAGTGATACATGTTGAGAAAGGTAAAATTTCTGAAGTTTTACAACTTGGAATGGCAGTTAAGGCGCCTGCTGGTATGCAAGCAGATCTTGCTAGACCAGTTATTCAAGTGAAGCGATATCCTGATGGAAAAGTGTTGCATGAAATATTTTCATTTGGAGAACAAATTTGTATCGTTGATGCGGATGGTAGTGCTAGTGGGGATGAAATGTCAGTGGTTCAATTACTTGCGGCCGCACAACTGAAAAAACGCCTTTCAGATGATTATGGGGTCAAAGTTCATCATGTGAAATTTACAAGTAATGTAAGTGCAGAAATATTTGTTGATGAATCAGCGATTGGTGTTCTTGTTGGACAAGGTGGCTCTACAGTAAAGGGATTAGAACAAGAATATGAGGCTAAATTAACAATCACTTCTGCTCGCGAATTACCTCGGGGGTTTAGAGCACCCGAAGATCGTTATCTAAGTTCATGGGATTTACAAACAGAACGAAGTATGGGTGGAAGAGCATGGGAAGATTCGTACTCTAAAGGCAAAAAGGAGAGGCGCGCTAAGAGGAAAGGAAGGCGTCGTTAGCACAATAATATCTGATTAATGGTTATCCCAGCGCACTTAAAGGTTCATCAAGGGGTCTTAGTTCGGGTTAGATAGGGTGATAAAATGGGTAGTGGTGAATCTGGTCCTGTCAAAATCGTTAGGCCTGAAACAAATATCACATCTGGGATTGAAGTTACTCAAAAATTAATCCATGCTGCTAAAACACTCTCCTCTATTCTAAGTGGTACATTAGGGCCACGTGGTTTAGATAAGGGGTTGTACAAATCTAATGGAGAATTTGCTGTCACATCTGATGGAGCTAGAATTCTAAATGACTTACTAATAAAAAATCCTGGAGCGAAGTTACTTGTTTCTCTTGGTAAATCTCAAGAAGAAGCAATTGGGGATGGAGTTACTTCTACTGTTTTGTTATCTGGTGCTTTGCTAGATGAGGCTGGCCGTTTGATTCGTAAAGGCGTTCATCCATTGACTGTAGTGGATGGTTATCTAAAAGCCGCTGAAGTTGCTGTTGATGCACTAGATGAGATGAAAATTAAGTGTTCAATTAATGATGATAAAATGTTGCAATCTGTTGCTTCTACTTCTTTAGCCGGCCGGTCTGCTGGGTCTGACCCAAAAATTGCTAACATGTTAGTTGCTGCCCTTAAACAAGTAACACATGAAACTGAAAATGGTATTAGATGCGATGCTGAAGATGTGTTATTTGATAAATTAGAAGATAGTACAATTAATGATACTCGTTTGTTAAACGGGGTATTTTGGCGTAAACGTATCCCTATGGAGCAAATGGCTGGTGTGAGAAAAAATGTGGGTGTGGCACTCATTAATTGTGACATAAAGCAAAGAGATAGTATTCGAGATATGGAGATTGAATTACAATCTGCTGATGATTTAGGGAAGTTTATGGAAATTCAAAAGCAAACAAATGATGATATTGGGAATAAAATTCTCGCTAGTGGCGCTGATATTATTTGTTCAAGTGGGGTTGTTGAAAGATCAATTTTACATCAACTGGCTGTTGAAAACAAAGTAGTAATAGAAAACTTAGATCAAAAACAATTAATTCATCTTGCTCAAGCAAGTGATGCGAAAATTGTAGAACATTATGATGATTTAAGTTCTGATGATTTGGGCGCAATAGGTCATTTTGAAGGTGAAAGAAGGGCTGCAACAGATGAAGTTCAAGACAGAATATTGTTTGATGATTGTAAAGGGCCCCTTGTGACTATATTGGTTGGTGGAGCAATGGGTGCTGAAGAATCTATACGTGGTATGTATGATGCTTTGCGCGCAACCTCTCTAGCAATTATTGATGGAGCATTGCTACATGGGGGTGGAGCATCGCACATGTTGGCAGCACAATATGTCAAAAGAGAATCTGAGAAGATTGCAGATAGAACTAGATTGGGGATGGAGGCTTTTGCTCGATCTTTGGAAATGATACCCTGGATGCTTGCTGCTAATACTGGAGTAAATCCATTAGATGCCTTGTTAGAATTACGTTCAGCAATTAGTGATGAAAATGCAATTATTGGGGTTAAAGAAAATGGTAGTATTGGTTCAGTAAAAGATGTACTTGAACCCGCTGAAAATTTGCTACACGGAATAATGGCAGCCACGGAAACTGCTAATGGCTTGTTGAGATGTGATCAAGTAATCAGTTCTAGAGGCGACTAATGCCTAAATAGCCGAACGCCAGTGAATAACATCGTCATTCCGTGCTCATCTGCAGCATCAATTACTTCTTGGTCTCGAATTGAGCCGCCTGGTTGAACTACACTCGTGATTCCTATTTCATTAGATGTGTCAATTCCATCTCTGAATGGGAAAAAGGCATCTGAAACCATCATTGCACCCTTCGCTTTGTCACCTGCGCGCCTAGCTGCAATTCTAACAGCTTCAACGCGACTAGTTTGTCCTGGACCAATTCCAACAGTTGCAAAACCAGTTGTAGTGGGTTGAATAAAAACTACACAATTTGATTTGACTTGGGCACATACAGTCACACCAAATCTTGCTAAATCAATTTGTTCTGCATCGGCCTCTTTTTTTGTTACTGATGTAACTGAATTCCAATCTATTTGTGGGGCGCCTTCCTCTTGTGCTAACCACCCACCATCAATTTCCCTCCAACGTAATTCTGGAACTAATGGGGAGAAATTAGTAGAAGTTAGCATCCTACGATTCTTTTTCTCTGAAAGAATATCTAGTGCTTCATCATCAAAACCAGGGGCAATAATACATTCAACGAAATGGCTACCTATTGCTTTAGCAACTTCTACGTTAACAACTTGGTTGAAGGCAATAACACAACCAAAAGCAGATTCGGGGTCACTGGCAAGAGCATCATTCCAAGCAGATACTTGGTCTGTAGATATTGCAACCCCACAGGCATTTGTGTGTTTAATAATAACACAACAATGGGCCCAATTAAGCCATTCATCACCTGTGACTGAGCGTGCAAATCGCAGTGCTGCATCCAAATCAAGATAATTATTGAATGATAATTCTTTGCCACCATGCTGTTTAGCAGCAGCAAGGCCAGATGGAGGTTCTCCGCTACGGGAGGCGTCGAAGAATCCTGCTATTTGATGGGGGTTTTCACCATATCTTAAGCGATCTAATTTACCGCCTGAAATTAATAATCTAGGTGGTAAATCTCCTTCTAATTCAACCCCTTCAAAACGTTGGGCTAGTGTATTTGAAAGAGCAACATCGTAAGCTGCAGTGCGCTGAAATGCTGTTAGTGCTAATCTTTGTCTAACATCAAGCGGTACTGATGAAGGGTCACCATCAGTATCTTGAAGGTGAAGAAGTACCTCATCATATTGGCTTGGATCTGCAAGTACCAAAACATCAGGATGGTTCTTTGCCGCTGCACGAATAAGAGTTGGCCCACCAATATCGACCATCTCAATTAATTCATCCATACTAACTGGTGGTTCTCTAGCAGCCACTTCCTCAAATGGATAGAGATTAACCACAACCATATCAATACGTGGATATCCTAAGTTAGATAGCGTACTTACATCATCTGGATTGTTTCCTCGTGCAAGTATTGGCGCATGAATAGCAGGATGTAATGTCTTGACTCTTCCATCAAACACCTCAGGATGATTAGTTACAGAACTAACATCTGATACCTCTACACCTGATTCTCTTAGAAGGCGTGCTGTACCTCCAGTACTGAGTATTTTCCAACCCATTGACTCTAAGGCAACTGCTAGAGCAGTTACTCCATTTTTATCGTAAACACTGATGAGTACCCTTGGTGAATTAACACCTGTTTTATTGGGCACTTCGGAAGTTGCCCCGGGTTGAATTGAGTCACCCATTAACCAAACCCGTATTCATTCGATGGGGTGGCCGTTATTGACTTTTGAGGCTCTAATAAATTATGATGGGGATGTCATAATTAATTTTCATCTTTATCTCTAAGTGCAACCTCAAGAAGGGACGGACCACTAGACATCCATTCTAATCCCTCTTGAACCCATGTCCAAATTTCTTTCAGTCTTTCACTATCTACGTCAGCATATTTGGCAACAATTCTAATTGCTTCAACTTCAGAAGGGTGAACTTCGCCATCTGCTGCTGCTAGAAATATACCATCTCTAAGAGCTAATCGTAATGTCTTCTTATCCATTCCTTTGACTGTCTCTTCGACATCATATTCATTACGCAATAAATCTCTAAATTGGGAACGTAATTTTGGATTGATTAACATGCGAGCCATTCTACTCTCGAAAAAGGACATTTCTTCCTCTTTTAGGACATTGTCTGCATTTGCAATGATTGCTAAGATTGTCATATAATCGTCCCTATTAACGGCGAGAAAGGCGTCGGGATGTGAGGGTTTCACGGTTATATGCACTGATGTAGTCATTTATCAAGTCATTGAATTGAGTTTCTAGTGTTTATTCGAAAACCTATCCAATATAATCCAATAACCCACACTACAATTATGAAGGCTTGGCCGTATCCTGGATCTCCAGCTAGAGTAGTTACCCAAATAGAAATACCCGACATCAAGGTGATGAATAATATAATCCACTTTTTTACATGTTTAGGCAATGTTTTTCCAGTAGCATAATAACCAAATAAAGATGAACCAAACCAACGGTTAGTTAAGGTCCAGCGGAATAAATTTTCATTTGAAATACTGAATAAATACGCAGCAGGCACCGCCCAAGAAACAGTTGGCCAACCAGGAATCCAAATTCCAATTATTGCAAAACAAATGAATAAGCAGCCAAAGAAGATATACAGGACCCTACGCAAAGGTGTTGATTTTTTGGAATACTTTTCTACGATTTCATCAATGGATGATAATGCTTCAACCATTCGATTCCCTCAATTTAGCCGCCAAGCATAATGCCTAAAAATTAGCCTACGAAGATGTATGGTTTTATTTGTTAGATTTGTTGAAAATATTAATGATTAATCTATTACAAAATTCAACTAGGTGTTAGGTAATTGTATAGGTTGTGTCCGATTCCATCAATAACAAGGCCCCACTCCAGATTAACACGAATGGGGTTGCTTTGGTAACTAAGGGGTTGTGGATATGTCTGAAAAATATGTCCTCCCCCGCAAAGCTTCAACTGAAAAACCACTTAAATTGGGTGTGCTTATTTCGGGCTCTGGTTCTGGACTTGAAGCATTATTGAATCACCAAAATACGAATGAATGTGCGCATGAAACTGTGATTGTGATTTCAGATAAGCCTGCTGTTAAAGGACTTGATAGGGCGGTTCGACACGGTGTTGTTGGAGCTTGTGTACCTTTACCTGCAAAGGAATTATTTTCAAATTCTGATGAAAGGCGGAAAAATCACGAAGAATCTGTTTCCAACATATTGAATGAATATGGGGTTGAATTAGTAGTGTGTAGTGGGTATATGCGGATATTAACTGATCATTTTCTTTCTACTCGTCTTGGCCGTGTAGTAAATATTCACCCAAGTCCATGGGGTGTGGATGGGGCTCTTTTCCCTGGTGCACATGCCAACAGAGATTTGTTAGATGCCGGTTCATCAATTGCTGGTGCATCAGTACATTTTGTCAGTGTTGGGATTGATGATGGTCCACTGATTTTAAGTGAAACTACTGAAGTAATACCCGACGAAAATGAAGATGAATTGGGTAGCCGAGTTAGAACTGAAATTGAACATAAAATATATCCAAAAGTTATCGATGCAATATCAGAAGGTAGAGTTGTTTTAAAAAATAACCAATTCAAAATAATAGAATGAGTTGTTATTAAGATGAGAAATGTTGTGTTAGTTACTGGCGCTAGTGGCTTCATAGGTAGTCATATCGTTGCTAATTTACTTGCTAAAGGACGGAATGTACGTGCTGCACTAAGGGCGCCTGAGGATATAGAAAGAGTTGGCCATTTGAAAGCACTACCAATAGCAGATGGTGGTGAATTAGAAATAGTAAAAATGGATTTATTTAATCAAAACGAAGTTGATTCTGCTGTTGAGGGGTGTAGTGATGTAATTCACGCTGCTGCTGCTCTTTATGTTGGGAAAAAGGACGCTCAGAAAGATGTTGTAGATCCTTCCGTTATTGGTACTCAAAATATTTGCAACGCAATAGACTTGGCTGGAACTGTCGAGCGTTTGGTTCACACTTCATCAACTGCTGCAATAAGACCAACTAACTATGTTGATGGAACTTGTTTTACCTCTGAATCTTGGGCTGATGATGCTACTGTAGAAAATAACGCGTATGGTTTAGCCAAAGCAGGGGCTGAAAAATTAGTCCGAAAATGGCATGCGGAAAAAAAAGACGGTTGCCCTAGATTAGTGACTATTCATCCATGTGTTGTTTTTGGCCCGCCTATGTCTAAGAGGCATTTATCTGGAAGTTTGGGTTATGTTGAAGCTTTGATAAAACGAACTTTACCCATGTCTCTCCCAGTACACATCAACATTGTAGATGTTAGAGATGTAGCAGAAGCCCATGTTAGGGCCCTGACTGAAGGGGAAGATTGTGGGCGTTATCTGATTGTTGGGGGGGATATGTGGATGAAAGATGTCGCTAATATTCTAAGAGATGCTTATCCTAAAAGAAAATGGGCAAAAGGTGTATTACCATATTCGCTATGCTTGATTGCTTCATTTTTCCATCCAAAAATTAGCGTTAAGTGGGCAAGAACGCATCTTCGGCATCATTGCACATATGATGCCACCCCAGCAATGAAAGAAATGGGTATGGAATATAGGGCACCAAAAGAAGCAATCATTGAGAGTGTGCCCCCTATTGTAGATAACAACTGGGCTTAGTAAACATTAGAGAGTAGTTGCCTAACCACCCCTTAATGCAACCAAGTGAGGTATGGGGTGAGCGCTGGAATGCTAACTCCAATCCGTTAGCAAGAAGGTGGATGGAAACTGTTGTTGCAAAACAAAGTATGGTTGTTCTTGCTGCCGATGTTTATACTATGGCTGATTTGAATAATTTGCTTGAAGAAGTGGCACCTCATGTATCTGCTTTGAAAACGCATGTCGATTTAGTCGATGATTGGACTCCTAAAGCATGGGATAAGTTTTGCAATCGTGCTAAAGATGCTGATATGTTAATATTTGAAGATCGCAAACATGGTGACATTGGTAAAATCGCTAGAGACCAGATGGGTGGGGTGTATGACTCTCGCTCTTGGGCTGATTTGATGACTGCGCATTTAATTTCAGGGCCTTCTGTGCTTGATGGAATGCAAGAAGGATGGGGTAAAGTCGGCCGGCATGGGGGTGTTCTTATATTGGCTCAAATGAGTAGTGCGGGAAATTTATTGGAGATACCGGGCTACACTGATGCTGTAGTAAATGCTGGAAAAGAACATCCTGCTTGTTTCGGTTTTATTGGTAACGGTTCACGAGCAAATGAATTGTCTGAATTGCGTTCAAAGGTTGGTGAAATAAAGATGATTTGGACTCCTGGTGTCAACATTGTAACTGGTGACGCTGAGCTTGGTCAGAGATATGGTGACCCGAGAGAAGCAGTAATGGCTGGTTCGGATGGAATCATTGTTGGTAGTGGTATTCATAGATCTGAATCACCACGTGAAGCGGCTAAAAAATACGCTGAAGTCTCTTGGAATGCTTTACTTGAAAGAAGTACGCTGTAATTCGCAACATTGACAATCAATGGCGTGTAAGGTATCTTATGGATGGAGTTGACCTTGTGCTTTGGTTGATTGCTGCAACCATAACTTTTGGTTTGATGATAGTAGCTGGGTGGCAAATTTGGATTCATCATAAACTTGATGAGAGAATTGCTGCCTGTGACCCTGCGCTTCTAAGTAGTGTTTCACATAAAGTTGAGACATCAACTGATGCCCCGTTGGGTTCAGTTGTAGTTCCTTATGTGCCTGTACAAATGGTGCAGACTACTCCTTTACAACAACCAATAAAACAACAACAATTGCTAAGTGGAAAAAATATTGAAAATTAAAATGAGAGGTAACCCATTTCATTCAAACCATATCCCATTGCTCCCGCTGCACCAACAAATAGTACAATTGCGATAAATAGCAAACCTCGCCCTTTTCTTCTCCGTTTAGGAGGGGGGGCTAGAGCAGGTAATGCTGAAGGTGGTGGGGGTGGGGGTAATTCTTCTAATTCTACTTCTACTTCTTCTGAATTATCATCAATATCGGGATATAAATCATCTAAATCTTCAATCCCTGGGGCCTCTGGTATTTCCCCAATAATTGTGTCCCACATTTCATCGAACAAAGATTGGCTGACTGGTTTTTCTAACAAAGCAACAGCTCCCACACTAAATGCTGCATCCCTAGATAACTCTAATTTGCTACGTGGGGTTGTGAAAATTATCCTTGTTTCATTACGAGATTCACGCATTTCTAATGCGGCTATATGGCCATCTAAGCCAGGGATATCAAGAGACATTACAACAATATCTGGATCTTCTGTGATGAATATATCGACTGCCTTATCACCATCTTTACACTCTATGATTCTGTAATTTTTCTGCCGAAGAATTTCATGCATTCGATAAAGAGACATCGCATTATTATCGACTAATAGAGCAAGGGGTGCTTCACTATCAGTTACCTCAGTGACTCTGACCATCTACCCCTCTCCGATATATTGCCATGCTTAGGGTATTCATCAAGGGGTCGGCGCGTTATTCCTCTTCACCACTAGAATCTGTGGTCAATACCTCTGCTGGCGCTTCGGCGGGTTCTGTGAATGTTTTCTTCAATTCTTCAGCGGCCTCTTGCTCTGCTTGTTGTTGAGCAACTTTACTTGGCCCTTGAACAAAAATCATGCGCAATTCGGTCAAGATACCTTGTAGCACTGTTTCCTCTGCTCCTGAAAGATTGCCGTTTGTGCGCTTATGTAATACTGCAATGATATCGATTGCTGCTTTTGCTTCTGCTGTATTTACAGAATGATTGCCTTCGTGGTCGGGCATTTGCCCTAAAGCAACTAATGCTGAACGTTGTAACATCTGAATTAATCCAAAAAATTGTTGGCTCTCTTCGTTATCTAAAAAATTATCACTCATGCAAATACCTCTTCAATTAACCAATTAGGATCGAATTGTTTCAAATCATCATAATTCTGACCAACGCCTGCTAGAACTATTGGTTTACTAGTTGCGTGTGCGATTGAAAGCGCTGCTCCACCTTTTGCATCAGTATCCAACTTACACAATACCGCTCCATCAAACTTTAGCATCTTTTGAAATTCTACTGCTTGTTCAACAGCATCATTACCAGCTAATGCATCACCCACAAATAACACAATATGTGGTTTAATTACGCGGTGGACTTTTCTTAATTCTTCCATCAAATTGGATTTATTTTGCATCCTTCCTGCTGTATCAACAATTACTACATCCATACGCCTTGCTTTTGCGTGCTCAATCGCATCGCGAGAAATTGCTGCGGCATCACCGCCACGTTGACTGCTAATGCAACGAATATCAAGTCGTTCTGCGTGTGTTTCCAACTGATCTATTGCGCCTGCTCGGAAGGTATCTGCTGCTGCAAGGACAACGCGGATGTTTTTTTGTTTCAAACGGTGAGCAATTTTTGCCGTAGTTGTTGTCTTACCTGTACCATTTACTCCAACCATCATTATCACAACAGGAGTATCTCCCGACTTAATCAAAGAATCAATTGTTGCATCGAAATCCCAATATCCTGCATCAAGTAGGAAATGAAGGGCCCTTTTTAGTGAGGCTTCCACTACAATAGAAAGATCTGCTCCTTTTCTCAATCTGCTCCCAATCAATTCATTTTTCAATGCCTGTATTACTTCATCAATTGATCTTTTACTCATGTCAGATTCTAGTAAAACAAGTTCTAATTCTTCTAGCATTAAATCAAGGGCTGCTCCACCTTTGATTATTTTTCCACCTTTGTCAACAACCCCTCCCCCTAGATCTATTTTGAGTTCTTTTCCACTACTAGTCTCAACTGTAGAAGGGCCGCTAGAACCACGTGGGGCGTTTTCCACTTCCACAAGTTTTCGACCTGTTGTTGAACGCATTATGTGAAGGTCAACTCGTGAACCATCGGGGCGTGTTTCTTGATTGACATCGAAACCCATTTTTTTGAGTTTTTTCCTCTCTTTTTTTGCTAATTTTTCTTTTTGTTGTAGTTTCTTACGTTCTTTTTTATCTAATGTAGAAGGTAATGGTTGTGGTATTGGTTCATCATCTAAATCGTCCCAATCATCATCACCACCAACATTGACAATTACGGAATCGATATCCCCTATATCCTCCCAATCATCTTCATCGGGTGTGTTTTCTATTTGTAATTCAATTTCTTTATCACGTTGAGATTCTGCTGCTTCTTTTTTGGCTAATGCTGCTTGGGCCTCTTCAGAATCTTCTTCTGCAGTTATTGATTCAATGTCAGTATCATCTGCGACTTCTTTGATTCGTTTTTTGAACCTATCAAAAAATCCCAACTAAATCACCTCAATCATCTAATGTTAATTCACCAGAGATGTTTCTTTTACGTTTTTTCGGGGGTGTTTGTTGTTCTTTGATATCAGTGGGTTCGTCGTTTTGCTCATCGTCTTTTGATTGAAGAGATTCAGCACCCTCTGTGAACTTGGCTGCAAGAGATTTTACCTTAGATTCTATTTCATTAAATTCTGATTGAAGAGTTGAAATCAATTCTTCGATATCTGAAACTCTTTTTTCTAATATCTCAATTGCTTCAGAAACTGGCCTTTCTGCTTGAATGCCACTACCAATATCAATCACCACGCCTGGATTAGTTGGGTGATCAACTAAAAGTTGGGTCCCGGAACCAAGGGGAATCATCAATTTACTAGATTCATTGGAATTGATTGATGATAAAGCAGCAATAATCTCTCGGTGCTCTACTAAAGCACCACTCAGACGTTCTATTTGATCGCCTAAAGAGGTGAGTTGTTGCCTGTTTAACTCCACCAATCTGGCGATTTGTTGTAATTCCGCTGCATCACTCACGTGCACTCACACCCGCATCGGCTAGGTTGGGGGTCATGAAGCCGCCGATAATGATTGACTGTTGGGTTATATCCATAACCAAAATGCAAACTCAATAAATCAGAGGGTGGTTAAGTGCGTATAGAAGGAAGCCGCATATTAGTTACTGGTGGCACCGGTTCTATTGGTGCGGAAATTGTAAGACAATTGTTGAAACGTTCTCCTTCTCACATTGTTGTTTTCTCTCGTGATGATTCAAAACACTTCTATTTTCAGCAAGAATTGGCAGGTTTTGATAATATTACATTTATTATTGGAAACGTTAGAGATAGGGAAGCTTTGGCTAGAGCATTTGTTGGGGGTATTGACATTGTTATCCATGCGGCGGCTCTGAAACATGTCTTAATTTGTGAACAAAATCCCACTGAGGCGGTAAAAACAAACATCTTGGGAACACAAAATGTAGTCGACATGGCAAAGGAAAAGGAAGTTAAGGTTATGATGATGATTTCAACTGATAAGGCAGTTGCTCCAACTTCAACAATGGGGGCCACAAAATATGTGGCTGAAAAATTGACAATCGATGGGAATTTGACTGGTTCAACAAAATGTGCTTGTGTGCGCTTTGGTAATGTTCTTGGTAGTCGTGGTTCTGTTATACCTGCAATGATCAAAGGGATAAGGGAGCGTGGAGAAATTTGGATTTCAGATGAACGTGTGACTCGCTTTGCTATGCCTATTCCTGATGCTGCCACTTTAGTTCTAGATGCTGCTGAATTATGTGAAGGTGGAGAAATCTTTGTGTTGAAAATGAAATCTTTCAGTTTACAACAATTAGTTAGAGTTATGAAAACAATGTCATTTGCCAAATCTGGTTTTGAAGTTGAACAGAGGGGACTGATTAGGGCAGAAAAATTACATGAAGATTTGATTACTACTGACGAAATTGGACGATTATGGGAGTCGAACTCTCATTATATTGTCGCCCCCCCTGTTGGGAATTGGGGGGCCACGTCTGCAATGACAAAGGTTGAGTTAGATGATTATAATTCAAGTGGTGGTTCAGAATTTACTGATGAAGAATTGGCACAACATATCCAGGAATGTGTTGTTGCTCTAGGCCTCGATTGATGTGAGATTATGATCGGTGTTACCGGTGCAACCGGATTTATTGGATGCCATTTAATGGAATCTTTAGGTGAATCGGGTCTTGCTCTTGATTTAAGGGGGATGTCTGATTCGCAAATTGTTGAAGAAATGAAAAAAAACAACGTAAATATTGTTGTACACCTAGCTAGTCCAAAACCATCACCTAATCAAAATATACAGGATAGTATTGAAAATGAAAATAAAATTTTGGCTGAAAGAATGGTGAAGATTGCTGACTGTGTTGGTGAAATATACTTTGTTTTTCTTTCATCAATTAGAGTTTATCCTAATGGATTAGATGTTTTTGATTCAAAAACTTTGGTTGGCCCAATAGATGGTTATGGGCGCGGTAAAGTGGCTGCTGAAAATATATTCAATAAATCAAAACACAGAGTTTTGAGTTTGCGCACATCTAGTGTGTTGGGTGTTGATATTAATGGCGCCCCGCAGGGTTTCTTAGGCATATTTGTCAAACAATCAATAAATGAAAATATATTGAAAGTAATGGGTGATGGAAGTGCAAAGAAGGACTTAATTCATGTAAAAGATTTAATCAATCTTATTCTGAAATTAATTGATAAAGGTGCGCCATTAAATAATTTGTTTTTGCCCGTGGGTAGTGGTGAATCATGTACTGTATTGGAATTAGCAGAAATAGTTTCAACTGAATCTAGAAGTGAAATCATATTTATTGAACCCGCTGTTTTTGAATTATCTAATTCCGTAAATAATAGTGAAATTTGTGAATTATCGGGTTGGAATCCTTTGTGGACAATAGAGGAAATAGTTAGTGAATCCCTTGAAATAATGGGGGCATAATAGTGATGGTTGAACCTCGTAATACCACCACTATAATCCATATGTACAAAAAAATAAATGAGGGCATTTCTAATCTAGTTCAAGAATATGAAAATGAATTTGGAGTAGGTCCCGTTTGGGTTATTAGGGTTCCTGCAAGATCGTGTATTGCTGCAGATCACACTGATTATTGGTTGGGATTTACTCCTGAACTAATTACCATGGCTAGTGATTCACAAGAAATGTGGGCTGTAATTGGTGCTCGAGATGATGGTTTGATTTCATGTGTAAGTTCTCATGAAAAATTTGAATCGTGGCAAGAAGAAATAATTGACGTGGGGGGTGGTTGTGAAAGTTGGCTAGATTGGTTAGCAATCATTGGGACACCTGAACATCATTGGTCAAACTATGTCATGGGCTCTGTACACTATACTAAAATGCAACACGATATTAAATTAGGATTTAATTTGTATGTTTCTTCTTCAATACCGCCGGCCTCTGGCGCATCATCTTCTTCTGCATTGGCAATTTCAGCAATGTATGCTATTATTTTAGCTAATAATTTAGATTTAAATAAAGATGAAATTATTGTTAATACTGCTAAAGGTGAATGGTTTTGTGGGACAAGAGGAGGCATGATGGATCACGCCACAATGATGTGTGCAGAAAAAGGAGGAGTTCTGCGTCTAACTTTCAATCCATTTACTTCTGAAAATATTGAATTACCTAGCACAATAAAAAATTGTAAATTTTCTACATTATTCACCCACCCTTCCCAAAAGGGGGCGGAAACACTTCTTGCTTTCAATGAACTGTCTCTAGTTGCTAGAGAAATAGTACCTAGAATTCTAAATGAAAATTATACTGAGCAATGGGGGGAAATGGAAAAAAAATTGCCTCAAACTCTTACTATCAAACAGATATGTGAAAAATGGCCGCATGATGGAAATAAATTTCAAGAAATGTATCCTGATTTATTTTCTAACCCAAATCTAACTATTCGAGTTGCTGATAGATTTAGATTTGCGATGCGTGAATTAGAAAGAAGCAGGAATATGCAGGATTTACTTAAAAATCCTAATTGTAAACCTGAATCTATTGGAGAAATAATGGATGAGGCATGGGTCGATGCTGGAGAATTATATGGGATTCGTACACAATTAATGGATGAAATTGCAAATCGAGTGAGACTGGTTCCTGGGGTTTTGGGGATCAAAGTAATGGGTGCTGGTTTTGGAGGTAATTTACTAATCCTGTCAACTAATGATGTGAATTTGACTGCATCTGGTTTCGATAGTGTATCGGAATGTCACCCTGGTAAAGCTGCTTCTTTAGTTGATATTAGCGAGATTATGCCCTCCTTGGAAGGAAATCCACCGGTTGCTGCAATTCTTCTATGTGGTGGTAAAGGTACTAGAATGTTAAATCAAGGAATTACAGTTCACAAACCACTTTTAGAATTACATGGGACCCCTTCAACGCGTTTGGTGGTTGAACAATTAATTAATTCAAGTTTGAGTTTTGCTCAAATTATTGTAGTCGTACCACCCGAGAGAATGGGTGATTATTTGCAAGCATTAGATGATTTACCAGTAAAGATTATTGCTCAAAATAACCCATTGGGCACTGGTAATGCAGTATATTGCGCCCTTCAAGAACTATTATCCCCAATAAAACACGCTTATGTTTCATTCGGAACTCAACCACTAATCCGTAGTCAAACAATCACATCTTCATTGGCACACCATATTTCATCTGATGCTGGATTTACATTACCTACAACTCTTAGGCATGAGCCTTATGCTCCATTAATTAGAGATGATGATGGCATTGTAATTGGATCTTTAGAAACTCATTTGGATGGGGTAGAAATGCCATCTTTTGGTGAAACAAATGTGGGTGGCTATTGGGTGAGTAGAAATGCTCTTGATTGTATTTTGAATAAATTACATCAAGAACTTTATGATTGTAATGCTGAGAAATATAATACATCATCTGGAGAATTGGGATTTCCAAATGAAATGACTCGGGGATGTATTGAAGAAGGAATGGGTGTCGAAGGAATTGCAATCGCAGACCCCGAAGAAGTAATCGGACTCAAAACTCCAGAACACATTGTAGAAATTGAAAGATGGTTGGATAAACGAAGAAGGTGATTGAATGGCAGTTCTTCTTTACTTAACTGATCGATGGCCATATCACCCCGGTGAGTCTTTTCTAACTCAAGAAATAAGAGACTTGGCGCCACATTTTGAAAAAATAATGCTTTTACCACTGTCAGAAGATGTTGATGAATTGAAAGATATGCGAGGCGCCCCCGATAATGTCGAAGTAATGACTGAATTGCGAAATAATATATGGGATAAATGGGGGCGTATGGGGTCATTTTCTCGTCTTACTTCTGGCTTAGCTAAACCTATTATTTCAATTAAAGAATCACTACGAACAAAACCTTTCAGTCCAAGAGATGTTATTGGTGAGGCTGCTCAAGTTAGATTGATTTGCAATTTTATTGGAAAAAATATTGACCTAACTAATGTGGATGCATGCGCATCATTTTGGTTAAATCGGGGAGCATTTGTATGTGCTGAATTGAAAAGAAGAAATCCTCATCTTGTTGCTTTTGCACGCGGCCATGGTGGTGATATATATTCTGAAAGAAGGGGGATGAAAAATTTCCCTCTACAACACACCGCAATGAAACAATTAGATAGAATATTACCTGATTCTTCTGCAGGGGTTGATTATTTACAAACTAAATTTCCTTCAATGGCGAATAAAATTATTGTGGGGAGGTTGGGTGTAGATGATTCTGATGAAGTAACTGGTTCATCAGATGGGGTATTGCGGTTGCTGTCAGTATCTAGTCTTCTGCCTGTAAAACGCGTGCATTTGATTGCACGCGCTTTGGGCTATGTAAAAAGAAAAATTATATGGACACATTTGGGGGGTGGTGATTGTCTCTTTGATGTAGAAAATGAACTTACTAAATTGAATGACAATGTCGAAGTAAATTTACTAGGACAACTCCCCCATGATGATGTTATAGAATATTATGCAAATAATGATATTGATTTATTCATCAATGTATCTAGTAGTGAGGGGTTGCCTGTAAGTATCATGGAAGCCTTTGCCAATGGAATCCCAGTTATTGCTACAAAAGTTGGAGGATCTCCTGAAATCGTAAGTGAAGATTGTGGTTATTTGTTAAAAGAAGATTTTTTACCAAATGAATTGGCTAACATATTAGATAATTATAACTTGGAATCAAATGAAATGCGTGATTGTGCATTAAATAAGCAACGAAGTGAATATTCATCAGTAAAAAATCAAGCAAAATTTGCAAACGATATTATCGCAGCAATAAACAAGAAATAACTTATTCTTCTTCTACTTTAGCAGATTCTTTTGCTACAGGTGGTGAAGTTGATGTTTCATTTCTGAAAGCACAGATAACCTTGGCTTCATTAGAAGTTGATGGATCTATCTGTTCAATGGAGTCTATTGTAATTGATCTCCTAGTAACCCTGTGGCGACTACCTAGTGTAGATAATAGGCGATGTTTTGCGTCATCTTCGTCACTAGCCATGATATCTTGCAAAAATGGTTGAATTACCTTCCCATTCGGAAACTTGCCTACTACTCGATAAGCCTTCATTAAACGGGCGACTTGGGTTGTCGTCTTAAACGCGGCGGGAAGTCAGGAGGTATGGAGCGGGGGTCTAGTGCAATTGCGTTAACAATGCTGATATTATTACCAATGCCCCCCATACATCTCTTTGAAGATGTGAGTAAAGGTGAAATTATCATTGAATCTGAATCATTTTGGACTGTATTAGAATGGAATGAATTAATTGAACAAGGGATTCAACCAATGCGGCAATTAAGTGAATCTAAAATGCTAGCTTGGGGCCCCATTGATGAAAATGAGATGCCTGGTAAATTAACAGAATATAGAGGGTCAGAGCGTTCTGTGGAGCAATTTCTTGTTATATTAGAGCCTAGACTGCCCTTGGTTGTTAGAAATGGAATAAATATGGAATTAGAACATTTTAACTTAAATCCTGAAATAATTTATTCGCCTGGTGATAATTCTCCAAATCCTCAAATAATTATGATAACCCCTGATAATTCTTTTATTTATTGGTGGGGGGAACTCGAGAGTATGCATGGTTTACATTGGGTGGAGCCAGTGTTGATAACTAATGGAAGAAATAGTATTGCTGCATCAATAATGCAACATGGTAATGTTAGCCACCATCCCGCATGGTTATTGGGTATTAATGGAAAGGGGGTCGTTATCGGAAATGCAGATTCTGGAATTGATAGAGATCATGCTTGTTTCCGTGAAGCAACTGAACCGGGAGCATCTGGAAGTGAATGGAATAATGCAACGGGAACACCTGGAGTAAATCATCGAAAAATTGTAGCGCTGAATGAAACAATTGACGAATGGGATTCGCCGGGGGATGATAATTACCAACATGGAACACATATTGCAGGAAGTCTTGCTTGCAGATCAATTTGGGAAATTGCGGCTGAAAATCGTGGAGATTGGAATAATTCAACACCCGGAGAAGGCGCTGCAATTGCTCATGGTGCACGACTAGTTGTGGAAGATGTGGTGAATGGAGACGGTTGGAATATACCATTAATTAGTGATTTATTTTGGGAAGCGGCAGAAAATGGGGCTGTTATTCGTTCTGATTCTTGGGGTGATGATACTACAGATTACACTTCAAGAACTAGCCAATTTGACACCTGGTTGTATCAAGTACCATGGTCAATCTCTTTTGTGGCACCAGGCAATACTGGAGCAGAGGTGCTTGAACCAGCTAATGGATTGAATGTGGTTTCGGTTGGTGTTTCTGCTAAAGATGGAACTAATGATTTATGGACACTTTCCCCTAGAGAATCTACGGCCCAGGGAAGAATGGGGGTTACAATTGTTGCACCAGGAGAACAAGTGATGTCGGCAAAAGCAGATGGATTGCATAATTCAAATAATGATAATTTGAAAAGTTCAACTGGAAGTTCAATGTCAACCCCACAAGCAGCATCGTATGCCGCATTAATTCAACAAATGGTTGAAAATGGATGGATTTCAGGGAATGAAAGTCGGACTAAAACAACAACGTCAGCATTGCGTCCAAATTGGGCAGAATATGAAAATCAAAATTTGAGTAGTGGGGATATATTGTTGGGTGAAGGTTTTACTCCATCTGGACCATTGCTCAAAGCATTGATTACTTTGAGTGGGGAATCTCTTGAAGGGGGTAGGCAAACTGAATTAATTTTAGGGCCTGCTCCTGATAATCAACAAGGATGGGGTAGATTGAATTTATCAAATCTCATTAACTTCGAAATGATTGAAGATAATTTAGAGGATTATACCGTTGAACCAGCAGATGATATATGGATTCATGACTCTTTTAGATTAGAAGATAATATGTGGCAAGATTTAGTAGCAAATTGGATTGATAGTGGTGAATCGAATTCAGTTTCAAATCATAACTGGAAAGGAGAAGGCGCGATTGGGCCATTTCTTTCAACTGGGGAATATGTTGTTTGGAATGTTCCTTTGAAAGAAGGAGCAGATATTGACATTCGACTGGCTTGGAACTCAGCCCCAAATATCGATAATAGGGATGATTTGGATTTGCAAGTAATATTACCTAATGGTGATATTATATTGGGGAATGATTACGAAGAAAATGATATCAAAGATGAAATTGAAAACATCGAAGGCGTGTATATTAATTCTTCAAGACTAATAAATTATGATTCTGTGCAAGTTAAAATTATTGCAACAAATATCAATGTCGGACCTACATCTGGTGTTGTTGGGTTGAATGGAGATAAAATTGGTTTTGCATTAGCTTTGAAGGGTGTTGAAAGGAGTGGTGTTAATGTGGAAAATATGTGGGATAAAATTGATGAAAATGGTTTAGGAAATGAAGAGCAGTCCGGCATTTTACATATTGAAAAATATGTTATTTCAATGTTAATTGTATTAGTTATTGTATTGTCACTTGTTGCTATAGATAGAGTAAGAATATTAGATAATGATGAACTAATATCAACAATACCTCAAGGTCAACCTTCAAACCATGAAGGGGGTTCCCTGCATACAGCGGAAGCAGCGCATATAGGTGATGATGATGAGTGAGAGACTATACATCGGAATTGATTTAGGAACTTTTCAATCAGGGATTGCAGGGTCGAATGGAACAAATGTTAGTGTTCAAACAGTTGTTGGAAAACCTAAGGATCCAATAGCTAGAAACTTCTTGAAAAAGGATACTTTATTTGGAAAGGAAGCATTGACAAATAAATTAGCATGTAACTTGTATTATCCACTTGCTGCTGGAGTTACTCAAGACGATGAAAATAATTTGGCTGCTGCTAAATCATTCGTTACTTATCTTGTTGAAACAGTAGATCCTGAAGAATTTGATGAAGTGTTTGGAGTAATTTGTTCTCCGTCCCATATTTCATTCGTAGATAAATCAAATCTTGTCAGCATTCTTCGTGGGCAAGTAAATGCAATCATGGTTGTAAGTGAACCGTTTGCTGTCGCTTTCGGATTAGATGAAGTTGGAGGATCAATTGTTGTAGACATTGGAGCGGGTACAACTGATATCGCTAGAATTTATGGTACAATGCCCAGTGATGATGACCAAATTACAATCAGTGAAGCAGGAGATTGGATTGATAACAGATTAATGACACTCATAACTAAGAAATTCACTGGTGCTCAATTAACAAAAGACATGGTTCGCCAATGGAAAGAAGCGGCTTCATACGTTGGCGGAGATGAACGCGAACAAATGGTAGAACTTTCTGTTGAAGGAAAGAAGCAAGTTGTAGATATTGGAGACTTGGTTCAAATCGCTTGTGAAGAATTAGTGCCACATATCGTAAGAGCTGTGAAAAATATTGTCTCGGGTGCCGATCCAGAATATCAAAGTATTTTACGAAATAATATTATTTTGTCTGGTGGTGGTTCTCTAATTGATGGAATTGCAGATCGTATTGCTGATGAATTAGCAGATATTGGAGATGTTCGTGTTTGGGCATGTGACGAACCAATGACTAGAGTATCTGATGGCGCACTAAAACTTTCAATGGTAATGCCAGATGACCAATATACTGCAATTAGTTGAAAACAGTTAACGGTGGACCCTAAAGGGTCCTAAGAAGGGTATTCTTTACCTACCCCCAAGGTGAAGGTTCAAAAATGACCCACGCACGATGAGCAAGGGATTGAACATGGGGATGACGAAGAATACTAATGGAAAAGCCGGTTCTGGTAGTGATGTTGACCGTGCCGCGTTAGCTGGAATGTTATCAGGATATAATTCTGAACAACTGGTTGATGAAGTGATAACTGCATGGGAGGAACTAGCATCAGCAAACAAAGATTTAGCAACTTCAAATCAACGCAATAGGGTGTTAGAACTTGACCTATCTGAAAGAAATGAATTAGGTGCACCGGAAAGAGCTCGATTGATGAAAGCAGAAGAAGACTTGAAAGAACGTGAAGCTAGAATTATTCATCTTGAAAGAATGTTGGATGATAGTAGAAAAGAGAAAGAAAAAGTTGAAAATTCAGTTGGGGCAATTCGAATTGATGAATTAGAAAGAAGCGAATCTACATTATCTGAAAAAGTTGAATCTCAAGCAAATGTAATTACTGAACTTGAAGCAAAATTGGATCAACTTGTTGATGCTTTGGAAAAGGCAGCTGAAGCTGGGTTGACTTCAATAACTGCTGATGAAGTTAGACAATTAAATAGAGAATTAGAAGAAGCACATAGAAGAATTGAATCTGAACAAGTTGAAAGTCAAACAGTTGGAGATGAAAGAGATAAATTACGTGAAATGGTTGATCAAACAAAAGGATTGTTAGAACAACGAGACTTAAGAATTAAAGAATTAGATGGACAAATGTCTAGAATGATGGAAGGTCCACGTTCAATTTCAGCAGAACATGATTATTTAGTTGAGCAAATTGAAGAATTAAAAAGAAGATTGTTGGAAAGAAATAGAGAATATGAGGCTCTACGAAGAAGAGAAAGACGCCTTCATAGAGAAGTATTCGAGCGAGATGAAAGAATACAACAAATGCAACTTACGATAGGAGACATAGAAGGTGGCCTTTCAGATAGAAGTGCGGAACTAAAATCTTTAGAGGATGTTCATGAAAAATTACTTGCTGAAGCACAAGGATTACGTCGTTCTGAAAAGACTAGAGAAGTTGTGAGTGGAGCATTCCAAGATTCCTTGGGCGTTCTACGATCGCATGAACAGGTTAAAGCACGAAGAGAAGCATTAGGAATAGAAGAAGATAATTCTATTCCCGAACCTGAAGCCGGTAGTTCACCAGGTGGAACTGCTGCTCCTGCTTTACGGGATATTGATGATCTTGAAGGATAATAATCATGAGGAAAAACTAGGAGTTCATTTCAGCGATGAATGTCTGAAGTGTGGCTTGTAATTCATGGGCGTCTGCAAATTCCTCACATAGATTCCCAGTGACAATCCAATCGGCGCCGGCATCTATTGCGAGTTTGGCTGTGGAACCATCTCTTATTCCACCACCAACAATAATTGTAAGATTACATGATTCTCTTGCAGCTTTAATTAATTCAGGAGATACTGGATTATTTGCTCCACTTCCTGCTTCTAAATATAATAATGAAAAACCATATGACTCAGCACAAATAGCATATGAAGAAATTAAATCAATTTCATCTGATTTAATTAATTTAGCTTCTCCTACTTCACCTACTTTACCACCTGGTTCACAAACAATATAGCCCATAGAAATAGGTGTTACGTTAGCAGATTTAATTGCTGGTGCGCCGATTAATTGTTCTTCAATTAAAAATTTAGTAGAAGTACTATTCATTAACATCATGAAAGTAATACCATCAGCTGATGAAGAAAAAGCATTAGCACAAGCTGGAAATAAAACAACTGGAACATCCCAGAGTTTAGAATTAGAAGAATTGTTATTTTCTTTTTTAATTGCATTTTGAATGTAAATTATTGTTTCATCTACATTATTATTATCTGTGCCTGTAGATCCGCCAACAAAAATCATTCTACTCCCTGCAATAATTGCAGCAACACAACGTTCAGCCGCTTCTGAACTTGATTGAGCGTCCGGATCTATCAAAATAATATGATTAGAAGATGTCTGATTTTGAATAAAATCTAGCAAGTCCAGGTCAGAGTTGGGTAGCACTAATGATTCGCGGATGGTGATTACTCTTTGTCATTACCCTTAGAAATTGATGTAAATAATTTATGAGATTGATTAAAAGCAAAATCAATTGTATTATTTTCAAATTGATTAGAAGT
>Ga0208766_1000378_pt1 | contig 24617 bp, 19 predicted proteins | sample ETN01SmetaG_3_FD_185792 | JGI IMG/M metagenome (GOLD analysis project Ga0208766, IMG submission 185792) | Marine microbial and viral communities from oxygen minimum zone, Eastern Pacific Ocean - ETNP2014F12-01SV263 (SPAdes) (version 2) | ecosystem: Environmental > Aquatic > Marine > Oceanic ... | reverse complement strand
GGGTAAATCACAGGGAAACCGCTTATTGCGCGCTCAACAATAGCATCACTAAGCATCTCGTCCCCCGCCATATTAGGTAGCCGTCACAGTCTCCCCTCTTCAAACAAACTGTTGAAAATAATATCTCAACAGAGCCAATTTTCTATGTGTAATTTAGCAATATTGTCCGCTAATTCTCTATCCCCTGTTTTTATCAATAATTTCCCACTAGGAAATAAAGTTAGATCAACGTCTCCTGAAAAGGTATAGCAGAGGCGGTTTTCTAGTGTGCATTCCCACCCAGATGTGATGATATTCTTTGCTACTTTTGACAAATCAATTTCAAAAGGGGAAGTAGGCTCAACTTGCCATGCTGCACGCCCACTACAGATAGCTAAAATATAATCATCCATTTTAGATTCCAGTCCGCATTGTTTCTTCTAGTAATGTAAGGTCACGTGCTGCAGATGTTGTTTTACGTTTCATCACAGCATGCCAAATTACAAATATTACGAAGAGAATGCATGAAACCCAGTTCACATGATGATAAATTCTAAGAAATAAATCAACATCAATCCATCTGCTAAAATTAAGTACATCAAGAATCAACCATTGACTTAAATCTTCCATTGTCAATATGTTTGGAAGCCCCATTTTTGTAATCCAAGGTTCGATATAATTGTCGATTATTATAGCGACAGGACCTATGACAAATGTTATCCAGCGCATGAATGCAATTATGCGCCATGCTTTGAATTGCCCTTTGAATTTTGAGTCAATAGGGGTTGCTGAGCTGTAATTAGCAATCTTTTGGTTCACTCGCCATTCTCCTCCTCTTCCTTTTCATCATTACTACTTTCAGATGTATTCGAGGGTGGCCCTTGAGGTGGCCCTTGAGGAGGTCCTTGAGGTGGCCCTTGGGGATATCCATGGGGGGGTGGTCCTTGAGATGGGCCTTGTGGCATACCTCTTGGTGGCATCATTCCCGGTGGCATACTCCCAGGTGGCATCATTCCCGGTGGCATACTCCCAGGTGGCATCATTCCCGGTGGCATGCCTCTTGGTGGCATCATTCCCGGCGGCATCATTCCCGGCGGCATCATTCCTGGTTGCATACCTTGTGGCATACCTTGTGGCATACCTTGTGGCATACCTTGTGGCATACCTTGTGGCATACCTTGTGGCATACTTTGTGGCATACCTTGTGGCATACTCTGGGGAGTATTTTGTGGAGTTGTGTTTTGAGTTTGTTCAGCAACTACTGGTGGTGCAGATGCAGTAGGTGCTTCTGTGGGTTGAGGCGTTGGTGCGGCCGATATGGGTGCTTGCGCGGGTGTTACTAGATTTGTAGAAGCCGCAGTTTTTTCTACTTCTACAGGAAGGGCTACAGGTATTTCCGTTGAGAAAGCAGATGCTAATGGATTTGCCTCATTGGGTGCAGCAGCAGCAGCCACCATTGGCTCAATTTCATCTCCAAAACCAGTTAATGCAGAGTCAAATGCGGCTTCAAAGATACTACCGCCTACAGCACTTCCTTTCCCTTCAGTATTTACTGGCTTGCGGAAGGTTTCAGCAATTCTAACATCACAAGAATGTGGGCCTAACTCAGCTTTCTGCATTCCATCTCCCGAATTGAAATCTATTTTGAATAACCATGCACCTGAATCAGCGGATACAAAGTAAGAATAATCCTGCCTCATACCAACTGGGATAGTAGGTGCAGACTCAAAAGCCTCAACTTTTCCACCATCCATGGTGCGCATTTTAGCATCAATTCCAGTGACCTCACTAACGCCTTCATTCGTAACTTCAATGACTACTCTCAAAGCGTCTCGATCATCTTCATCGATATCATCGTCAATGCAGTGAACTCGAATCTTGAGGTCGCCGCTATGAACCAAAATGTCGTCACTCATCACTCCACCAACCATTCCGACTACTACACCATTACTTGAAGCGCGCCCTATTAAGGGCGATGCTATTTTGCCCATCATTTCAAATGTTTACGAAATGCTGGAGCCAATGAATTTCCATCAGCAACAATAGAGCCAACATTCAAATCAATGGAACTCTGGTGTGTGTGGCGCTTTTGAATTAGCAATAAATCTCTGATTCCAAACCATAGTAGGCCAATAACAGGGATTGCATATTTCACTTTCTTTAATGCACGTTTGTCCCAATCAATACGGGTTAATGCAGATCCATCTTCACGAACAACCGCTAGCCCCAACCAGCGTTGAGCGAGTGTTCTACTGAAACGAATTCCAGTATACTTGTGGTAGAGGTAATTAGCTCCGAATATAAGGAACCAATCAACAAAAAATAGAGCAGTTCCGCGCCCCCCTGATTGTAGCAAACCAAGATTATACGCCTGAACTATGCTAGCAGTTTGTCCTCCAAGAATAGATGTTAGAAGGTATAGTACTCCCATTACAAAAATAGTATCCATGATGTATGCAAAAGCACGTGTAGTAGCACGAGCAAGAATAGTCCCTTCTGGTATTGGCCAGTGTCCTGAATTATCTTCATCAGTGCCTTTTTCTAACTCTTCCTCGGTACTCATCCCATCACCCTCAACCACTTTGGAGAACGTGCCACGCCTCAAGTTTCCTCTCGCGAATCCACTCAAGCCAACCTTCCCAATCACCGTCATAACGTAGGGTACTTGGAGATCCCACTACAATTAATCCTCTTTTTGGCCTAGTAAGTGCGACATTTAGTCGTCTCCTGTCTGAAAGAAATCCTACTTCACCGTTATCGTTGGCTCTAACAGTGGACAGCACAATCACTTCTTTTTCTCTACCTTGATAGCCGTCAATGCTTCGAATCTCCAATCCTTCTGCCTCATCATTATTTTCACCAGCAAGAATACCACGCCCATCTAACATATCAGTTAGTAATCTAACCTGGCCATTATAGGGAGATACAACCCCTATATCTGATGGTTGTAAATCACCAGGTTCTAGGAGTCCCTCTACTATCTTGACAACCCAACCCGCCTCATCTCGATTAAGACGTGATTTGCCATCAACAGCCAATTCTTCAGCACCATCAACTGGAATAAATGCTACAGGAGCATCCCAATTAGGCCAAAGAAATCCAGCAGGTGCTGGACGTTCATCAGCGGTGACACCGTTCTCAAGTTGATTGTCATAGTATCTTGCAGATGAGTATTCTGAAATTACTGGATGCATTCTGTATTGAGTTTTCAACATATGAGGGGTAAGGCCAATTTCAACTAGGCGCTCAAACATACTGAGGCGCAACCCTTCATCTTCGGCTCTACGAGAAATTACCGTTGGTGGTAGTTGGCGATGATCCCCCACTAATACCAACCTTCGACAACTACGCATGATTGGAACCCAGGTTGCCGGCTCAATTGCTTGTGTGGCTTCGTCTATCAGAATGTTTGAGAATTTTTTATTTCCTAAAATCATATGACCTGAGCCGATACAAGTAGAACAGACGACTTCAGCACTATTGAGTACATCCTCTGCCATTGCTTCTTCAAGTGAGCGTATATCTTTCCATCCCATTTTGAGGTCGCGGTGGGCAAGCCCTCTCTCTTTTCCTTTCAATGAGGGAAGCCTTCGTTGCAAGTTTTCTTGTAAGCCAATTAATTCTCTCACTTCTTCTTGTAAGGGGTGTTCTTCTACTCTTGCCCTTACAGTTGCCCCCCTCAATTGTGCCCGTACTTTCACAGGTTGCCCCACTCTGACAGCATTTACTCCAAGTTCGAGTAACCCCTCAAGCAGGTTGTCAACTGCTACATTACTGTCAGCAGCAGCTAATATTGGTCCAGTGCCTTGCTCAGTCCATCCTTTGAGTATTCTAACTGCCGTATGTGTTTTCCCTGTACCAGGTGGGCCCTGAATAAGACTCAAGCGATTTTTCATAGCGGCATAGAAAGCCGTTGTTTGACTTTCATTCATGTCGTTTGAAGCAAAAACTTCACGGCTTTTCACTCCATGGAATTGTGGCCTCATTTCAGCAGATTCATTCACTTCTCTTGGCCGCCCTAGTAATAGGTCTGCTAATGGCGTTGGTGGGTCATCTCTGAGAATTTCACGAAGTGCATCTTGCATTCTATCGTGAGCCACTCTGTTTGCACCACGATCTATGCGCCAAGTGCCTGAACGAATCTTATCCAAATTTTCAGATACCACAATAGATAGTGAATTCCTTTTTCTCATTAGGACAATGCCTTCAATTGGAATTTCTTTCATGGGGTCATTACGACAAATAGTGACTATATCTCCATGGGAAAAGCGGTGGCTTCCGAGAGTTTCTCCTTTACCGGCATGAAACTTCACAATTCGTTCTCCAAACAACCATCCGCTGTTTCTTGCTTGAAGTCCGATTAAAACATATCCATGAGCCAATAATTTCTGTTTTGGCCAATTGCGTAATCGCTCCTCAACCTGAGCCATTTCATCTTCTAATTCCCATTTAATTAGCTTAGAGAAACGATTGTGAAAATCTTGGGCTCGAATGAAACGTATAGTCGGCTCATCAGAATCTTTCCTACCTGATGTAGAATTTAGATTTGGCTTGAGCCGGCGCACATCGCCTCTTTTTTCATCTGCCACAATTAACTCGGCGCGTCAATTGCCCTTCAACTTTCCAATTACAAGAAATCACCACAGGCGAATCTAAAGTGCGCTCATTGAGTGGTGAGTATTATAGCATAATCGTGCGCGGTTATTGAATGAGACTTATGTTTGGGCGTTGGCGTAAGGACAAAGAAGAGTCAGGTTTGACTTGCCCTCTATGCAGTGAAGTATCTCCAGAAGGTACTGAAGAATGTCCTAAATGTTATCACCAACTTGGTAAGTCTAATCTTGAGCAGAAAACATCAGTCACAGAAGAAGCTAGTAGTTCTCTATTTGATGAACTTCTTTCAGAAGATGAAGATGATGACGAAGGGGAGATTGTTGATTGGTCCCGCCATACTTTTGAGATTGATGATGTGGTAATTGATGTCAGCCAGTATGAAGAAGATTCGGACTCAGTTGCCCTTTCCCATTCACCCGATTTCGCATCTATCGAGGCTGATGCTCCCAAACCGGCTAAGAAAGTTGAAGAAGAGTTGGAAGATGGTGAATATGAATTAACCAAAAAAGACGCTCCAAAGAACGTGGAGAAATTTGTCGTGCCTACTACTAAAGAGGACATGTCACTGATTGAAGAACCAGAGCACCGTGTTGATTTAGTAGTCCCACTGCTCCCTTCAGGTGCCGATGAATCTTCTGATGAGGAAGGCCCGTTATCTGATCCCTCAGCAGTGCCTGAGGATGACCAACAATCGATTGATTCAGAATCCGTAGCACAGGAAGAAAGTTCTCAGTCAGAACCAGCAATTCAAGAAAGTCCTGATTCAGAACCAGTTGTAGAATCAGTTGCAGAACCAACTCCTACAGTTATGGAACCAGTTGCAGAACCTACTCCTGCAGTAGTAGCAACTCCTGTCGCTAAACCAGTGATTCCCAAAATACCCAATGACAATGCTGCAAGTATTAATGGTGTAACAACTCCGAAGTTACCGGCAACTCCCACTAGTGATTCTTCAATAAAATCTCCAGTACCTATCCCTAAAATACCCAAAAAACTCTCAACTAATTTAGATTCAACTCCCAAAAAGACTGTTGCAGTTCCAGCGCTTCCTACACCACCTGGTAATCGTCCTTCATCAAATGCCTTCAAACAAGAATTAGATATTGATGGTGGTGCTGAAGAATCTAAAGTATCGGCTCCAAATCGTGATGGCGAAATGTGGCCATGGCCTCAGCAAGACGCTCATGATGATTTGACAGTTAAACGTGAATTAAGGCAAGTCATGGAGTTAGTTAAAGCAGGAGATTTAGATAATGCATCACGAAATCTAGACAAACTGGGTCCACATTTGGGTGATAGAAAAGAAATCCTCTTTCATGTTGGCGTAGTGCTCAAGAAATTAGGGCGAGAAGAAGCTCTTCGCCGAATGCTAGAATCAGCACGAACCCTTCATCCAGAAGATCAACATGTTGCCACAGCATTAACTAGTCTTGGAATGTGAACCAAATTGATGGGTTCATAAAGGATGGAAACATCTTGACTTTTATGTGCGATTTATTCGGTATGAGTTGTAATCAGGAAGATAGAGCAACGCGGAGTTTACCCCGTTTTGCTGGTTTCGCCTCTCGTAATCCTCACGGATGGGGAGTTGGTTGGTATGAGGGTGGCGTTGCTCGTATTGAGCGTGCCCCTGGTAGAGCAGATTATTCTGAACAATTCTTAGAATCGATAGAAGAAGCTCGTAGCACCAATCTAATTGCTCACGTACGTTATGCTACACACGGGAGCCGTATTACTTGCAATTGCCACCCATTTATTCGTCAATATCGTGGACGAGATTGGATATTTGCACACAATGGTTGGGTGACAGGTGCCGAAGATCATCCCATGTCTGAAGGGGACACGGATTCAGAACAAATTTTCAATCACATTATGGATGAGATTGAGTGCTATCAGTCACGTGGAAACATTCGTGGCACCATTCCTGCTTTGAAACATGCAATTGCAACGGTGTTTGAACAATATGGGGAGAACATCAATCTAAATCTTCTGATTAGCGATGGCAGCATGATGTACGCTTTCCACCACTATCCTGGTAAGCCCATTTACCTAATACGCCGCTCCAAAGGGTATGGTGGTGCTGCCCTAGTATCTACACAGGAACTTAGTGGAGAAGATTGGATTGAACTCGAACCGGACCGTTTACTTGTTCTTGATCGTGGCGAGGTTTTGCAATATAATCACCCATTAATTTGATTTTACTGAATACAATTGTTGGCAAAATCATAACACTACGTAACCATTCGAGAGCCCTGATGCGGACGATTCCAACACTCATCGTTGATGATGAATTGGTACTTAGGCCGGTAGGTCCAATGCACCTTGAGGCATTGGTTGAGGCTTTTGAGGAATCTACGCCAGAAGTAATTCATGGCCTTCCTTGGTATGATATTGAGGAAGAGATGTTAGTGCAATTACAAGATTATCTAATTGATGTAAATAACATGGGTAAAACTGCTAGAGCATATCATTGGGCCATTATAGATAGTCGTGATGAAACATTTCTCGGACTACTTGCTCTCGATAGGTTCACTCGTACACAAAGAGCACATTGGAATATTGGATATTGGGTGCGGCGCAGTGCCTGCCGCCGTGGTATTGCTAAACGAACATCTATGAAAGCACTTGATTGGGTATCTACAACCCAAGGCGGACCTACTGCCGTAGAGATTACAGTTGACCCCAATAATGAGGCGGGACTCGCAACTTGCAATTCTCTAGTGAATGCGTATAATGGTGTACGGGCGATTGAGGGTGATGGTGAGGTAGAAGTTGCGGGAAAGTCTCGACATCACATCACTTTTCTTTTACCCCGCCTTCCTTTGATTAATTCTGAAATCTCAAATGAGGGTAGAGTATGGCTTTCTCTTGATACAGATGATTTATGTCACCACCCGAAGCAATTTGGTCATCCAACACGTACAAAGAATGGAATATCCAATACCCCTTATCGAATGAGTAAAACACTTGAATCTGGTTGGGATGGTTTTGTAAAATGGAGAAACGGAGCGGGTAGAGGATTACCTGTAACGCTGTTTGTAATTGCAGAGCAACTTGATGATGAGCGTTTTGCCACTCGCTTGAGAGAACTTTTACAAAGTGATAATTTGATTACAATTGGTACCCATGGCAACAGGCATCGTTGTTGGTCGGCATGGCCTGAAGATACAGCAGGTTTTCACAATGATTTATCAATTTCAATTTCACGTTTATTCACCTTTGCAGGCACTAAATTTCGACCTTGGTTTAGAGCACCAGGTGGATACATTGCGCCGTGGATGGTTGATGTATTGAGCCGCGAAGGAATTATCCTAGATTCATCAGTAAATTATTCATTTATTACGCGCAAAAAAGCTGGTAAACAGAAGGATTGGGCGGCGGTTCAAAGTATGTTATTTCACAAGGGAATTGTCGAACGGCAATGGTATATTTGGGCAGGAATTCCAGTAACAGGGCCGGCCCTCAGAATCCCAATAATTAGTCTAATAGCGGCTCGAAAATGGAGAAAAGTTACAAGAAATAAATCCTGTGCACCTGAGCAGGTTATTGTAGATCAGAACTATCCAATAGATTCACTTTATTGGCACTTATTAGACCATGCAAGAAATGGTGGGAATTGGGCACCACCTCTTCATAAATCACTCTCGTAAGAATGTTTTATTTCCTACAAACGGTAATATGACCCTCCCGAGTCGTGGCATCGACCCTACGGGTCGTATTGTCATCATGACGAATCAAAATAGGGGTGGTGAAATGGTTGATGTGAAGTATCCTGGTATCCCAACTACTACTGACGGCGCAGGCAATATTGTATGGGTTGAAACTCATGTTACAGATGGCTCGTGTGCTTATCCAATTACATCTTCTACCACAATGGGTGTTGGTTACAACATGGAAGTTGCTAATGGTAAAGAAAATCTTTGGGGTACTAGACTTGCTTTCATAGAACCGGAATCAGAACATTCGTCAGCATCTGCAGCAGAAGGATTTGCATTAGCTGGTGGCCGAGTGACTAATTTTACTAGTGGTCAAGGGTTAATATTAATGAAAGAAGTTCTCTATGTAATTAGTGGAAAGCGATTACCAATTGTGTTCCACATAGGGGCTAGAGCAATGACTAGCCAGTCACTAAATGTTCATGCGGGTCATGATGATATTATGGGTGTTTCAGATGTTGGTTGGGGGATTCTTTTTGCCCGTAATGCGCAGGAAGCAGGAGATCTTGCATTAATTTCTAGAAGGGCAGCAGAGTCAAGTTCAACTCCATTTTTTAATGTCCAAGATGGTTTCTTAACTACTCACACAATTGAAAATGCTTTGTTGATTGAACCTGAAATGATGCGTGATTTTGTTGGTGACCCAGCAACAAAACTCCGCAACTTATTTGATCCATATAATCCAATAATGACAGGTGTAGTTCAAAATCAAGATGCTTACATGAAAGGTAAGATTGCACAACGTCATTTTACTGATTTAGTAAAGCCAGCAGTGATGGAATCAATGCAGTTGTTTAGCGACTTAACTGGTCGTAAATATGACTTAATTGATGGATATATGATGGAGGATGCAGAGTATGCAATTGTTGGCATCGGCTCAATGATAGAGACTGCAACAGCGGTTGTAGACCATCTACGCGAACAAGGTCGAAAAGTTGGTTGTGTGCATGTCACATGTTTCCGACCATTCCCTAGCCAAGAAATAGCACGCATTATTGGTGGATGTAAGGCGGTAGCAGTCCTTGAAAGGATGGATGACCCGATGGCAGCAGATAATCCATTAACTATGGAAGTCAAAACTGCGCTGTTTGATGCTGGTTTCAATCCTAAATTATTCACTGGCTCATATGGTCTTGGTTCAAGAGATGTCACATCATCAGATATTATCGCAACTTATGATTTGCTAGCAAGTGGTGAGGAACCACGTTACATCACTCTTGGAATAGACCACCCCACTGCACTAGAGCGCACACATGAGTACGATGGTCGACCAGACAGTGCCTTCAGTATGAGAGGCCATAGTGTGGGTGGATTTGGTAGCGTGACAACTAACAAAATCATCGCTACAATATCTGCTGACTTATTTGGAAAGAGGGTACAAGCATTTCCAAAATATGGTTCTGAAAAGAAGGGATTGCCTACTAATTTCTATCTAACCATTGCCGATGAAAGAATACGTATTCATCATGAATTAGACGTGCTAGATTTTATCGCAGTGCAAGATGAAAATGCCTTCGTTACTAGTAATCCACTGAAGGGCTTGAAGGATGGCGGTAGCGTATTTATTCAGTCAACTGCTACAACCGCCGAACAAGTGGTAGAGAATCTTCCTACAAATACAATCAAAGAAATTTGTGAGCGAGACTTGAAAATTCTATTCCTTGACACTGCAAAAATTGCCCGCGAAGTTAGCAGTAGGGCAGATTTAGTCGTAAGAATGCAAGGTATTGTCCTTCTTGGGATATTCCTCAAATGTACACCATTTGCTAGTCAAGTAGATGATAAAGAGATGTACGTATCAATTGAAAAATCCTTGCGCAAGTATTTCGGCAAAAAGGGTGAACAAGTTGTCAGTGACAATCTAACCTGTGTTCGCCGTGGCTATGAAGAGGTTTCAATCATAACTGCAGAGGAATTAGATTCACTGGAGGTGAAATCATGAGCATCAGACTTCCAACAGCTCATGACAAGGATTTCTTTGACATAGATGATTTTGAAAATCGCATCATCAGCGCTTACAATGATGGCTCAGCATCAGACGCGCTAGCCGCAGATTCAGTTCACGCGCGTTCAATCATTGCAGCAGGGTCGGGCCGCTACCGAGATTTCTCTTACATTGCCCCAGAAATACCTGAGTTCATTGCTGACGCCTGTGTTGGTTGCATGGATTGTGTTACAATGTGTCCTGATACAGCAATCCTCGGAAAAGTTGTAGATGAAGAAACTCTCAACACGAATCTCAATATTCTACCGCAATTAGAACAAGAAGAGATGAATCGGCTTTGGCCTAAGACCCGAAAATACTGGGACAACCGAGAGAAGAAGGGCAAGAAGCCAGGGAGATTTGGAATTTTCATCGATCCATCAAAGTGTAAAGGTTGTTCAGAATGTGTTGAGGTTTGTGGAGACAAAAACGCTCTAGCCATGGTTGGTAAGGAAAAGTACGGCATGGAACATCACAGAAAATTGTGGGAATTTTATGAGGCACTTGGACCAACAGACCACGATTACATCAATGATAAATCATTGATGGATATGATGCTAGCAGAAGAGTCTCTCCTCTATGTTGGGGGTGCTGGTTCATGTGCTGGTTGTGGGGAGGCGACCGCTCTAAGAATGATGTCAGCAGCTACCGGGTTTGTTTACGGTAAGGAAAATATGGGCATTGTCAATTCCACTGGGTGCTCTACGGTTTATGGCTCAACATATCCATTTAATCCATGGGATATTCCATGGACTAATTCGTTGTTTGAAAATGGTGCTACAGATGCAATGGGAGTCCGAGCCCGATGGAATCAAATTGGTTGGGGGGACAAGAAATTGTGGGTTGTTGGTGGCGATGGCGCAATGCTCGATATCGGATTTGGTTCACTCTCTAGATTACTTGCATCTGGAATGGATGTCAATGTTTTGATTCTTGATACTCAAGTATATTCAAACACGGGTGGACAAGCATCTACTGCTACTTTTACAGGACAAGATGCAAAATTTTCAGCACATGGAAAAGTGATTCATGGTAAAACTGAGCGCCGCAAAGAGATTGGTGCTATTGCAGCAATGCATCCAGATGTTTATGTCGCACAGACCGTAACTTCGCTCCCAAATCATTTCTATAAATGCATTATGGAAGCTAATGAGTTTGATGGCCCATCGGTTATCAGTGTGTATACTACTTGCCAACCAGAGCATGGTGTAGGGGATGATGCAGCAAGTAGACAAGCAAGGTTCTCTGTAGATTCTCGTGCCTTCCCCATCTTTGTCTTTGATCCCCGTAAAGGTCCAAGAATGCAGAATCAATGGAGTCTCAAAGGAAACCCCAGTGTGAACAAAGATTGGCATCGCAAAAAGAATGATGATGGGGAATTTGTGGAGGTCCGCTTCCGAGATTTTGCAGCATCCGAAGGACGCTTTAGAAAACAGTTCAAGGGCGGAGTGCCAAGTAAGGCTATTATTAGTGCAGAAAATGATAGATTAGCTTTTTGGAACCGTCTTCAGGACCTTGCCGGCGTAGAGAGAACCATTTTGGATGACTCCTAGTTAACATCTCTCACGTGCGTGTGCGCGAGAATGTATCACTGAAAGCCTATAGGGACTAGTTGATTGACTTATTTTGGCTATAAATGTCGTAAAGTCTACCAATCCAACCCCCCACTTTACTTATTATTGACTTAAGACCCAGCGTTAGTTATGACGAGGCGTAGCGTAGCCCCATTGATTTTGACTGCACTGATGGTATTGATGAGCTGGGGTGCTCTGATTGATGCGGTCCAAGAAACTGGAAATGAGACCAAAGGCCAAGAATTTAACACATTTGAACCGATTCCATCTCTTGAAGAAGAACCAGTGATCGAATATGCTTCATCAGCAACAAGTCCAGGGCATGTTGTTTTTGGACAATATATTTCATCTGATAATTGTGGTCATTGCTCTAAAACTGGAGGCGGTTCGGACACTCACCATTTATTGAAAAATAATTTCCCAAATGAATATGTGTACATAACATACATGTCAGCATCATATGGTGATACAGATACCACACGTGCTGGAAACGTTGCACCATACAATTGGGCGTGGTCCACTGGCGGAGCACCCGATGCTTATTTCGGGGACCGTACAGATAAGAATCAAGGTGGAGCAACAGCAAATTATGATACATATGATACTTTGTTTTCATCGGGTGGGGGAATGGCTTCCACTACTAACGATTACACAATGGGTGCAACGATTAGCCAAAATGGCGGAACTTATGACATTGGAATATCATATGGCTATACTGGTTCAGGAAGTCCAGCTAGCAACATGAAATTATACGCAGCCCTTGTTGACAAGGACTGTACTGGATACAGTTACTCAAGCGGTATCCCACACGGATGGAATTGTTGGATGGGTTGGTTGACATCAGGAGACACATACAAGTCTAAGACTGGAGGTACCGGTACATCATTTGCAAGCGTCACACCATCAGCAACATCTCAATCAGTCACATGGTCTTCAGTTCCTACATCGGTAGTTCCTGGTGGATTATCAAAGGCTGTAGTAATAGGGGTATTAATGTCTGGTAGCAGCGTCTCTGTGGGCGGAACAAGTGCTCACGTATACCATGCAGTTGACAGTACAATGAATCCATTAGATTTGTCAATTACAGATTTCACTTATTCTAATCTTGATGCACAGACAACAGGATTTTTGACAGGTGATACACTGAAGTTTGACGCTACTGTTGGTAATACTGGTACCGAGGATTATTCCTCTGGCGGCCAGATTCAAATTTATCAGGTTTCAAGCACCGGTAGTGAATCACCACTTGGTTCAGCAGTTCAACTCAATTCATTGAATGTAGGACAAACCCAATCAATTTCAGAACAGTTGGATACTAGCGGTATTGTTATGGAACCAAACGATCCACAAACAGTATTCCGTGCTAAATTAACAGGTACTCAAGGTGAGTCCGACCCAGTAGGAAATAACGTACGTGTTGTCTATGCGGCACATGATATGTTCCCAACTACCTCTAAGCCAATTGCCAATGGTAATACTGCTATCGACAGAGGAGAAACACTTGATTTCGAAGTAACAGGCCTTCCAAACGATAACGTTGATGATTTAGGTACCATGACTGCGGAGATTCAGACTAGTATCAATGGGGCTAATCAGTGGAATGGTGATTGGTTCACGGGCGGTAATCTCATGGGAGTAGGTACTGGTAACGAGCGATATGTGTTTACTGTAGAGCCCCCCAACAGTGCAGGCAGTGGTGGTTATGATATTCGTGCTCGTATGACCGACGCACGCGGTCAAGTAGGTGATTGGTCACCTATCAACAGCAATGCATACACTTTGATGAATGGTCTACCAATGGTAGTCACTTCAGATAATGTAGGTGAGGCTCCAGGAAATTGTCCAGCTTATCCAGGGCAACCAACTGTTAAGGTAGAGACAATTGAGAGAATTGACGTGTCTGGAATTATTTGTGATGCTGAAACTCCGCTTGACCAATTAGTAATCTCAAGTAGTAATCCAGCATTCCGTGCATGGGATGCCTCTGCTGGAGAGATTGAGGTTAAATTTGATAATGTTCAAACAAACATCCAGAATGAAGTAGTGACCCAACCAATTCAACTTACAATTCATGATGGTGAAGATTCCAATACGGGCACACTCCACATTATGGTAATTGAAAATGGTGCGCCACGCTGGTCATCGTTACCAACTCAAGCGTTTGATGAAGGGAGCGATACTTCTATTGTATTGACAACATATCTTACAGATACTGACACTACAGGTACATCTTCTAGCCCAAGTGACTTGATCCTTTCAGTACAATATATCTCAAACAGTTCACTATTGTCCGCAGATTTTACAGGCCCCAATGGACATCGACTTAACATCGAAGGTGCTAATGATGATGCCTTTGGTACTGGAATGGTGGTTGTGCGAGCGACTGACGTAGATGGCCAGTTTGCAGATACTGAGTTGACAGTGATTGTTGCTAATGTCAATGACGCTCCTACACTCGATGTCTCAACCTTTGATAACTTGCAACTCAAGGTTTCAGATGAATTCAATTTTGATGTAGTTGCCCATATGAGTGATATCGATGATCCCGTTGAACCACTCTATGTTTCAGTTTCATGCGATACTTGGAAGGCGGGCTCTCGTTACAATCCATTAGATGGTGCCATGAAGGCATGGTTTGAGGATGAAGGAATCCATACAATTACCATTGTTGTGTCTGATGTTCATGATGATGTTAATGCATACTATGTCACTGTTGAAGTGATTGACAGTTTGCCATTAGTTTGGTCTGAAAATGCTGAATCTGGTGATTTAATGGCTCATGCTGATGATCTTTATATTAATGAAAATCCCACTTTCAATGTCTCACACCACAGCGGCCTAGGATTGACCAATGTTGCAATTGAGTGGCAAATTTGCAATAAAGACAGTGGAGTATGTACTGATTTAGGTATTGAGAACACAGAGAACCTCGGTAGTGTATACTCATTTTCAGTGTCAAAGAGCCAAGGAGAAATGCTCTTCCATGACCAAGTAAAAATCACACTCACAGCTATTGATTCAAATGGTTTTGATCGTGAGACTCCGTTAGCAGTAGTCTTTGATATAACTGAAGAACGACCCTCTGATGTAGTGGATGATACAACAGATGATTCGACAACAGATGATTCTGCTAGTACAGCTTCTAATATTCCTAGCCTAGGGGTATTGGCTATTGGAGGCGCTTTTATTGTTGCAGTTTTGATTGCACTGATTCTTGGAGTAATGTTACTCCGAGGTGGTAAAGAAGAAGATTTGGGAATGGGGTACGGAACAGCACCTCCGCCATTAGCAGGGATGCCACCAATGCCTATGGGCATGGTTCCAGATTATTCACAACTACCAGCAGGTGGCAATTATGTTACTAACGATGCAGGACAGACAGTCTATCTATCACCAGATAACACCGACTGGACCATGCAGCCAGACAACTCATTCATCCGCACACGCTGATTGAATAGAAATAGGCAACTTGCCTTGTGATAGGGGTTAGTTGATATTTTCGACGAAATAATGTGTGATATCGTTAGTTTAGATTAATTGTTTTCACAAAGTAGCGGATGGTTAAACTGCAACGCGCGACTGGCTATTTTGATGGGCAAAGGTCCACGTGCAGATGGTGATGCCACCCGCAAGCGCATCATCTCATTTATTGAGAGTAACCAAGGAACTCATCTATCGGCAATTATTCGTGCTTTACAACTTGGCAATCATCAAGCAACAATTCATCTCAAGACCTTAGAGGAACAAACTAAGATTTGGGGCAATAGAGAGGGTCAGTTTTTGCGTTATTACACCAGTACAATTTCACCTTTAATTCCTCTTGACCAATTACCAAACCCGCCACAAATATTTACACCAGATACAATGCAATTTAGAATCATAGATCGCTTAGCAAGAAACCCAAATCCAAAGGGTGCTAAAGGTCCACTCACACAAGGCATTCTAGCAGAAGAGCTTGGTTGTAGTCAACAACTCGTGAGCCACCACCTCGTAGCATTGGAGAAGAGCAATTGCATCAAGTCAAAAAAATTTGGTTTTAGGAAAAAATGGAGAGTACTTGCACCAGGTCTACAGGCAATTACTGGTGGATTAAGGTCACTTTCGACTGTTGACCAACACGATTTAACTGCACTAATTACCCATTATGGTCAATATCAGACATGAAAATCACTAAACAATTCTAGGTTTTCTAGTGTTTTGGTCTTTAATTATAGTTTATTGACTATATTAAACATTGGAAAAATGACCGAAACAATATAGGGCGGTCGTTTAAGCCGAGTAAAACATGGCATCTGTATCAGATAACCTACAAGCAATGATAGACACCCTAATGGGCGCAATGAAAGACGCTGAAAAGCACGAGCGCGGCACAGATGCCGCCTCACGCCGCCTTCGTGGTGTGCTCTCAGCAACCGCAAAGGAGTGCAAGACACTTCGCGGTCAGATTCAGAGCGAGCGCTGAGTACTAACTCAGTCTCTTGAAGAACTTTCAAAGTAATTCGAACACGGCCCATCTTGGGGATTTAATTCCCCAAGGTGGGCTTTTTTTTATTTCAGTATTTTCCTTTCTCGATGGGTTCATCAGTTAGCACATTGTGGCCCAATTATGTCCGATGTCCCTTCCAAACCCCCCACCAAAAAAAGGGGCAAGATTCGCAGAGTTATTGGTGCGGTTCCTTGGGCTGCTAGAGGAGCTTACAAGGTGGCGAAAAAACTCCCTAAAGAGAAGCGTCAGGAAATCATAGAAGTTGCTCGTGATCCTGAGGCTTGGGGCGAAGCAATCACCAAAGGTTGGGATATCGCTAAGGTTGAAGCAGTAGATGCTAAGGATGCGTTTGGAACACTTGGCAAAATTGTCATTGGTAAGAAAACAGACAAAAAAGAACGTAGGCATGCTGCTAACCAACTAGGACTTGTTGGAATGGTAGTTCCCCCATTGAGAGTGTTTCTTCTTCCCGGTTCAGAGATTCTTCTTGGCATTGTTGCATTTGCAATTCCTTGGAGCCATGTCCCCCAAAAATGGATTCCTTTCAAAACTCTACGCGATAATCCTGAGCAAGAGTTAGGAGAACAGAAGAAGAAGCACCTCAAATTATTCCGCAAAGACAGGCAGAATATTATCGAAAAACTCGATTAGTCAAATAGGTCTGTATTCTTTCAGGAAGTTTGTGTTGACCATATTTCCCAATCACCACCACCATTCATGAAATCGGCAGATCCTCTATGGTTCATACTCCACCCTTCAGGTACTCCATCAATCCAATCAGTACTTGGGGAGAATATTACCCACTTTACATTGGAAAGGTTTCCACGATTATCCATGGTGACTCCTAGCATTTCCTCTTGCCAACCCGAATCAGGTGTACGCCAGTGGCCAGTGATGTTCCTTTCATCCACATCATCAATACCTGTATGGAATGTGTAGAGGTAATGCATACCCAAAGTACCTTCATGAATAAAGAGGAAATCTTCAGCATCTTCCATGTTATTGTCCAATACTTCAGCAGCATCATCAGTCCAGAAAGTTTGACCATGAATAGAAGCAAGAAGTGAGAGTGGTAATATCAACATGATTCCAATTGCAAGTGACTTGGCTTGTCCTTTTGGTTCAGCCAACGAAGGAAGTTCTGGATTGAGTAGCTTTAGTCTAGCAATCAACATCATTGCTGGAATCATTACAAGTGAGATGTAACGGCCATTATTTCCCATTGTCCACATTATCCAAGGCCATTCGGCATACCAGATTACCGATTCAAAAGTCCATAATGCAGCGACATAAATTGTGATGGCTGTTGTGAACCCTGCTATTATGATAGATAGGATGGATGCTTTGAGGTCCTCTACTTCTACAATATATTTGTATGCAGATCCAACAAAGGGCCACAGTATCATCCCGAAAAGAGAATAGATGAGTATCATGTCAATTGCTGATACTAGTAGGGCGAAGAAGAACCTCCCCGTTTCATCATTTATGATAGAAAGGGTTCCTTTATCTCCTAATATTCCATACCCTATCATTGCTATAGTAATAGAACAAATTGTGATTGTTGCTGCCTTAACCGGCCTGCGAGTAATGTTGGGTGCAAAGTTATCAATAACGAAATAAAGCACTAAAGCGGCACCGAATATTAAGCAGTATATTGGATTAATATTCTTGGCAATTAACACTCCACTGAATGTTAATGTAGAAATCAATATTGCAAGAAGCCTCTTACTTTTTTGTTCTTCAATTTCCCACAGGATGTACGGGATTACACAAATTATGATCAGGGCAGATATGATAGGTTCGTAATAGGCTCTACCTGTCGAAAAGATAAATGTTGGATATATGGCTACTATAGCAGCAGCACGTAAACGATATTTTTCTCCACCATTGCCAGCAATAGCAACTGAAGAGCCTGCCAATCCAATCAGTAAACCCATAATTACTAGAGAAATAATTTTGATACCAAATTCACTATCTCCAAATGTGAAATCATAATTGAGGTTTTCAGGCGCATACGATGGATCGCTAGATTGAGTATCAATAGGGCGAGTGTGGCCCCAAACAAGAGAGCCATTTTCATCTTCAGCCATTCTCACATGGGTATCGAGCCCCAAATCACTTGTTAGAATAACAATTACATTGAGAAGAATGCCAAGTACTAGAAGACCCTTCCAGAACTTTTGAGTCTCAATAAATGACCACCAATTATCAGTAGAATTAGTGGCGTCATCGAGTGACTTTGCATTCTCCACAACAGCCTGTGAACTCACCTTACCCTTGAGTATGAGGGTATTCAGAAGTCAAATAATGAAGTCTGACCAGTTGAGCGTAGTCGCCCGACATTATGCATCCTATCCATAGCGCGGGTCATTCTTCGCTCTGAAAAATTGTGTCCATCCACAAGCATCTCTCGTAGAGCCTTTTCATCACACATTCCAGAATTAGGTAATGGTATATCAGATGCTGGATGATTGAGAAATAATCCCCTGATTTCATCAAGTTTTTCTGGGATTTCACATTTTTTAACAGCACATATTTCTTCAATTGTCCCGTGTTCACGAATTAGTTTGAGTCCTGTTTTAGGGCCGATTCCTTTGATTCCAGGGTGGAAATCAGTCCCTACCATTATTCCTAAGTCGACTAATTGTTCGTGAGTAATACCATGTTCATCAAGGAGTTCCTTCAGATAGACACGCTCTGCTCTAACCACTCTTCCAAATTTCTTGGTTCCATGGCTAACGAGATTTCTAACCATCACAGGTGCGCCGTAAAGTAAGGTATCCCAATCTTGGCTTGCCACAGCAGCAACCTCACCTCTAGAACACCGGACTGCTGCTGCTCCTTCAGCTTCCATAGGTGCCTCGATATTTGCAATTCCAAGTAAATCTAGCATCTTTCTTGTTTCAGCAACCATATCAGGAGTGAATGATGCAATTTTGGAGCCTAACTTTTGTGCAGTTTCCCAATCTTCAGATTCTACTGCAGCATCCCACTTTTCTTTCGCCTCAACTTTTCTCTTCTTGCGCTCGGCTAGCGTATCGCTCTTGAGTTCATGTGGGCGGCCGTCAAAGACGAAAACGGGGTCAATACCAGCCCCAACCATTGCAGTTGCTCGATCTAGAAAACCCATCAGATGGGAGACTGGGTGGCCATTAGCATCTCGCAAAGGGCCCCCATCTTGACCACTTCCTCTAGCTCTTAGAGAAGTGATGAACTGGTATGCTATCAGAAAGGCATCAACAGCTACTCGTTGCCCATTAAAATCCCTCAACTCAACATCGTGAGGTGTAGTTAAATCCCTTAGGTTACAGCCCAAGGTACATCACCTCACAAGTCATCATCATCGAAGTCAAAGTCGTCCTCATTAAACTCTTCGTCATCATCATCGAAGTCAAAATCATCATCATCGAAATCTTCCACTTCTTTTCTAACTGGTCTTCTTGGGCGGCGTGTTTTTGTCCATTGCCAGATTCCAACTCCAGCTAAGATTAATCCAATTAGTGATAGAATCAATGGGTAATGTTGCCATGTGTATTTCACCCCAACTAATTCGACATTAGCGTCACCATTTACATCTTTTTCTGGAATAACCCATCTTCCACCAATAATTTCGTCCTTAACCCAGAATTGATTTGTTTCTTCTCCAGGAACGGCCCACTGAGGAACTACTCTTGACTCTCCGTCACTTGTAGTAGTGTTAACCAATTTTACATTGAGTATTATTGCTGAACCAGGTGTGGGATCAACAGCAGTCAAGGAGAAATATAATTGGACATATTCTCTACCTCTAGATGAGCTTTCAACAGGGTCGCTTAATGTTTCACTAGAATCCTCAAAACCAAGTCCGTAATGCCAATCTCCATGGCCATTAATATCCTTGGCTTTGTAAACAACATCGTATTCAATGTATACCTTGAATTCAGTACCTGCTGTTAATTCTCCAAGGAAAGTCCCCTCCCTTTCTTGTAAGGCCGCTAATTCATCAATCGTCCACACATCGGGGTCGTTTTCATCAACAGCACTCATCATTGCTACAGGTCCAGAAATTACTGGTATGATTGTAAATGCTGAAATCATTCCAAGGCCTACAAATACAACTGTAAGGACTTTGTACATTCCACTTGGAGGCATAAAGAACATGATGCCTGCAACAATTCCAACGCTAACAAAGAGAAGTAAAATAGGTCCGCCCAATCCATTTGATTCTGCTTTTTCTTCTGTGAATCCAGAAGTACCTAAAGCATAAGGTGAAACATAATCCTCGCCTTCATTTAATTCTAGGCCGGGTACTTCTTCTTCATAGGGTGGAAGAACAGGTATGGTCATCTCAAAATTATCGCGGCCAAGATAGAGAGTGTAACTATCAGTGATTCCACTAGCTTTGGTAAATTGAATTCGAATCCCAAATACTTCACCTCCCCCTAATTCGTCGATATTATGTCCCTCAAATGAGTAAGTGTAGATGTCTCCATCTACATCATCAGGCCCACTAAGTGTGATGGAGGCCATATCCGCTAATCCATTTTGTGCGCCCATTCGTAGTGTCAATGTTACCTCTTTGCTACATCCACTACAATTTATGGCTAGGTTTAGAGTGCCGGCTATTGGTTGGTCTGGATCAATACCAGTTGCATTTTCAGCAGCATCTGTGCCATCAAATGTGAATTCTCTCATTCCCCCACCAGCATTTGCATCTCCAAAGAAATTTCCCTCAAAGAAACTGGAAGCAGATTGCCCATCGTTTGACTCAGCATGATTCCAAGTAGTCCACTGAGTTCTGTCAGCACCAGAATCATCACCGTACATGTAGAGGGTACTTTGCTCATAAGTCACAACTCTATCAGGGTTAGAATCATCTTGCATTGTTGATACATCTGAATTAACTCCGCTTGCAACCGTTAACGATGTTGCCATCAATACACAAAACAGTGCCAACACCGCCCATAGGGCGGTGCCGCGAAGAGGCTTGTTTGCGTCCGCCATCATGTGGCCGACACCACCGGATGATATAGAATTGAAGGCCGACCGCATACCCGATAAGAGGGGCGAGGTGGCCTAAGATGTCCAAGATTTCAGCGAAAATCAACGATGCGATCGTCATCTCTAGTGGCTGGCAACCAAACATCGCCCAAATCGAGAATGCAACCCTAGTAACTCAAGATTGCAAGCCCAAAACAATCCATGAGAGAATCACGATATGTGACAAAGATTCAGCATCTAACATTGGGTCTAGATCTTCATTGGTAGCAGAGATTCTCCATCCTGCAAACTATTCAGCATTCAGTAACTTAGAAACTCATGTAGAATCAGTTTTACAATGGTGTGAAACCAATTTATCGAATGAAGGCCAAACCATTGCTGTAAGGGGGGGTAGAATTGGAGTTCGGATTGAAGGATGGTCAGGACGTACCATCGAGCAGGAGATTGGTGGTGCTTTGTTTGAGGCTGGCTGGAAAATTGATTTGACAAAACCAGATATTACTCTTAGAGTAATAGCGGTTAATCATGAGGATTCACACACAAGCACACCACGCGGGGGCAACTCTAACTTAATTTGGGGAGTTAAGAGTGAAGGTACTTCATCATGGGATGATAGGACTGCACCAAAACGACCTTTTTTCAAACCAATCAGTCTTGACCCAAGACTTGCACGTTCAATGGCTAATATCGCCTGTCCGGAGGGGGGGAAAATCCTAGATCCGTTCTGTGGTACCGGGGGGATAATTCTTGAAGCCGCAGAATTGAGTCTGAAAGCCTATGGTAGCGATGCAGACTCACGCATGGTCGAAGGTAGCAGAGAGAATCTTGCATGGGCTGAAGAGAGTCAAAATATGTCATCAGATGCTGAGTTCAGACGCTGTAGTGCAACAACTTTGCAAGATAGTTGGGGGGATGAGGCGCCGTTCAATGGATTTGCATTTGACCCGCCCTATGGTCTAAATTCTTGGAAGAGTGATGATGGTTGGCAACTCTTTGCTGATGCATTGGCAAGTTGCTCAGAAGTAGCAACAAATGATGCTAGTCTTACTGCCTTGCTTCCATGGCCCCCCGCTGCACTAGGGGTAGATCTAGTTAGAGACCCAACTAATTCTGATTGCGTGACCTTTGGTAAGCAGTGGACAGTAGTTGTTGAAATGATTAGCAATGCCGGATGGGTAGTTGAGGACACAGCAACTATTCCAGTTCACAAATCACTAGCCAGACTTCTTCTTGTCTGCCAAAGAATCCCACAATGAACTAGTGGATAACCAAGCGAATCATCTACCTTTTGTATTGTTATTCAGGGGATTTTACAGAACATAATTTATGATTTATATACTATATCCATTTACCATTTATTATGAGAAATATTAGCATGATTAAGCGAGCCGCCATTATTATGGCAATTCTAATGGTCATGCAGATGACCTTCCTGATGCCACAAATAAGCATACCTGCTGAGGCTGCTCAGGGGGACGATTGCAACATCAATTCAGCGGGATATTGTATTTTCACTGGAAGTCCTCACCAGACCGGTTTGCAGTCTGGCACAATTAATATTACAGACGGTCAAGGTAATTTTTTATTCCTCGTCAATCAATCAGTTGCTGCTGATTCGACAGGAGCAATTTATCAGGCGGGTGGCAGACCTGCATTTGATGGTGATGAACTAATTCAGCATTCTCAAGATGGTTTGAGTGATGATGAGAAGGCATTTCACACGGTGATGGCGGTCATGTATCCTATTCGTAATGCATTGATGTATGATATAGCCAGTTTGACTCAGAGTGAGTGGGATGTTTTAGTCACACAACTTGAAATTAGAGACATCAAAGATACGACATACACAGGTGGTCCTACTCCACCAGATAACTACTATGGGAGACAAGGTGTATTCAATTTAGCAAAAGATCCCGATGGAAAAGACATCACCCATGAAGTGATGAAATTCCTTGAAGAGGGAAGCATCTACCTCCTGTGTCATGTCACGAGTGATGAGTTCAATCAGGCGCTTCACGATAATCATCCTGCAGGGCACGACCCTTGCGATGATGCTGATATGACTACGAAGATACCGTTCGATTTAGACGATGATGGCGTCGCGGATTCATTGGATACCTGTCTAGGATTTGACGATAATATTGATGTAGATAATGATGGTATTGCTGATGGGTGCGACCCTCAGATTGGTTCAGATGGATGTATGGATTCCAATGCTACTAACTTTGATGTCAATGCCACGGTAGATGACGGCTCTTGTGTGTATCCGCCGCCTCCTGTAGATGGATGTATGGATTCCAATGCTACCAATTTTGATGCTAATGCTACTGTTGATGATGGCTCTTGTGAATATCCTCCACCCCTTGTAGAAGGTTGTATGAATTCCACAGCTACCAATTTTGATGCTAATGCTACTGTTGATGACGGCTCTTGTGAATATCCTCCAATCCCTGTAGAAGGTTGTATGAATTCCACAGCTACCAATTTTGATGCAAGTGCTACTGTTGATAATGGCTCTTGTGTGTATCCGCCCCCCCCCATATCAGGATGCATGTATCCTAGTGCCACTAACTTTGATGTCAATGCCACTGTTGATGACGGTTCTTGCTTATTTCCAGAACCAACAACTGAAAATCATACTAATGTGACAAATAATACTTCAATTGTTGAAGAAGAAGGAGATTCAGAGGTCCAGGATTCCGCGGGCTTATCTAGTTCAATGATGACATATGGCTTAATTGCAGCCAGCATCAGTCTGCTAGTAATATTGGTTATCATTGCTGGAACAATGTTTTTGCGCCAGCGTTCAAGGGCACAGATGTTTTCAGAATTTATCAATGAAGATAAGGATAATTATTAATGGTGAAACATTCATGATTTGCAATTCATAGGGTATGCATTCATTAGCCACTTTTGAACCAAAGGGCGTTATGCACTAACCCTTTGCTTACTCTTCTTCACCAAGGAGAAACCTACGATCTCGCTCTCCCTGTCTTTTTTCTTCTTCTGCTTTTTCTTCAGCAACCTTCTTTGCATCTTCGGCCCTACTTTTGCGTACTTCGGGATCTGCTTCGCCCTCATAAACGATTTCAACATACCAGCGTTTTGATTGTTCAATGCCTAGAATGATTGGTAATTTCCAATTTTTAACCGAGTATTTTAGGCCTTTTTCCTCTATCATCGTCAAATAATGGAAATTAATATTGATGAATGGGGCAAGAGGCATGATTATTGCAATAAGTAGTAGTATAGTTCCGCATGACCAAGAAAAACCCACCTCAAGA
>Ga0208766_1000368_pt1 | contig 25117 bp, 23 predicted proteins | sample ETN01SmetaG_3_FD_185792 | JGI IMG/M metagenome (GOLD analysis project Ga0208766, IMG submission 185792) | Marine microbial and viral communities from oxygen minimum zone, Eastern Pacific Ocean - ETNP2014F12-01SV263 (SPAdes) (version 2) | ecosystem: Environmental > Aquatic > Marine > Oceanic ... | reverse complement strand
AAGAGACGGCATGGTTCTTCCAATCATTGAATACCCAAATGATGCATATCACCCTGCTTTTGCCCTTGGAAGAAAAAATCAATTAAACGTTGAAGGTTGTTCGGTAACGGGTGGCTATGTGTACAGAGGGAAAAAATTAAAAGGATTTGAAGGTGTTTATTTTTTTGGTGATTACTGTTCAGGAAATATTTGGTCATTTAAAGTCATAGATGGTAAAGCAAACGAATTTAAAAATCGAACTGAAGAAATAAATATCGCAGATGGAGAGTTTACAAATTATATTTCTTCATTTGGACAAGATGCTGATGGGGAAATATATATTGTTGATTATAATGGTGCAGTATATAAGATAATTGCAAAGAAGAAAGGATAAGTTATGAGCCATACGCCTATGAAAATTGATCATGTATTAAATGATATTGTGATGCTAGTACTTGATGGCCACGACGCATTAAAGGAACTAGGCATAGATAAAAATAAGATATATGTCAAAATTGTCGGCTATGATGAATATGGTATATGGATTTACCACCCATCATTCAAAGCCTCTACGATGAAAAAGGATAAATCAATTCAAGAAAAGAATGTGGAGGCGTCCATATTAATTCCATGGGGATTCATTGCATCTGTAGTGCATTTTCCTGGAGTGGAAGGTTTTGATTTTCCAGATCCATTCGATACAGAAATAGGTTTCGAGATTAATTCTTAATGCATGCTATCAACATAAAAGGTCTTAAAAAAACCTACAATGGCACTAAGGCGTTAGAAGGAATAAACATGGATATTGCTGAAGGTGAATTTTTTGGGTTACTAGGGCCGAATGGAGCCGGTAAAACAACCACAATAAATATTTTAACAGGTCTTGTTAGAAAAGATGAAGGTGAAACTTTGATTTTTAACCGAGATACTGTTAATGATTATAGATTCACTAGAAAGCAAGTAGGCATTGCCGCTCAAGAATTTACCCAAGACTGGTTTTTCCCTCTTGATAAGCTCCTTTTATTTCAAGCAGGGTATTATGGTATTAATAAAAAGGATGCAACTGGTCTTGTTGAAAGTCTACTTGAACGCCTAGGGTTGCAAGATAAGCGTAATGCTCGAATTCGTCAATTATCTGGTGGGATGAAGCGCCGATTTCAAATAGCCAAAGCGCTTGTACATGATCCAAAAATATTGATTCTTGACGAACCTACTGCTGGAGTAGATGTTGAGCTCAGGCATGAACTATGGGATTATTTTAGTGATTTGCATAAGGAAGGAAAAACTATACTCTTGACTACTCATTATATCGAAGAAGCAGAATTATTATGCGATAAGGTTGCTATAATTGATTCGGGTAAAGTTATTTCTAAAGGATCTCCGAAAGAACTGATTGGTAAAGATTCTGTTTCTGGGATAACTGTTTTTCTATCTGATGTATTTGATGATTCAGAAAAAGTTCTAGATAACTTTACTTATAATAAAGAAGATAAGCGCTTACACTTCACAACTCAAGACCCAGAAAATGATATGCCAAAAATTATTAAAATCCTTAGTGCATCTGGTGCCCATATACAACGCATAGAAACAGACAAGGCATCACTGGAAGATGTATTTTTGAATCTAACTGGAAAAGGGATAAACTAGTGAATTGGGTTGGCTTTAATACTTTAACCCTAAGAGAGGTGGGTAGATTTTTTGCTGTCTGGAGACAAACAATCGTCCCAGGTCTTATTTCATCAATATTATATATATTAATTTTTGGATTCACACTAGAAAAGCGTATTGATAATATAGATGGTGTTCCTTATACCTTATTTATTTTACCAGGACTTATAATGATGAACGCATTAACAAACGCCACTTCTAATTCATCATCATCAATGTTACAGATGAAATTATTAGGTCAGCTACCGGATATATTACAAGCCCCGTTATCTAGTTTTGAAATTTCTATGGCCTATATAATTGGGGGTACAGTTCGAGGAACAATTAATGGAATATTAATATTATTGGTAGGAATGGCAATAGGAGGCCTAGTTGTTGTGAGCCCTATTCAAACAATTGCTTTTATCTTTCTTGTATCCTGGGCATTTTCAAGCATTGGATTGCTATTGGGACAATTATCAGAAAGTTGGGATCAATTAGCAACTATGCAAAATTTTATTCTAACGCCTCTTAGTTTTCTTGGGGGAATATTTTATTCAATTACAATGCTTCCGGATTGGGCTCAATCATTGAGCCTATTTAATCCAATCTATTATATGATCAATGGCTTAAGATTTACAATATTGGGAATATCAGATTCAAATCCATCGCATAGTTTTATTATTGCAATTATAATGACTGCGATATTTACAATCTCATCAATTAAACTTATGGAAAGTGGTAAAAAAATTAAGCAATGATACGATTGGTATATATTTTTTTTATATTCCTATCAATATCGACTGGTCAATCAGATTCCACAGAATGGAAACAGTATGGACGAATGGGATTAGTAAGCGTTGACTCTACAAATGGAATATTTGGGTTTTTTCGATTAAATCGCAGAACAGATATTACATATAAAGATGTGCGCTTGTTTGCCTATGGAATACAAAATCAATCATTTATTGATTTGCGATATAAGTCTAGTGATAAATATGGGCCTAGTTCAAATTTCTATAGATACACAATCACTTCTATCAGAAAAAATACCCGCGTTGATATGAACTTACAATACCACTACAATCAAGGGTTTGGATATTTTGTGAATCAATATGATAATGGCTTAGTCAACATAGAAATTGGCCATGGCTTTGATATGTCTGATTATTTAAACGCCACAAGAAAAACATCCTATCTAAAAGGTGGTGTATTTTGGGATCACAATGCCCCATGGTTTTCTACTAAGTTGGAATTTGAACATTTTCAACAAATTAGTGAAATAGTAGAAAGTAACCTTTCAAGAAACCAATATATATTGGAAGTAATTATTCCCTATAAAGAAAAACTATATTTAAATGTAAATCTAGAAGTTGAAGATTTTATAATCCCAACACAAAAAGACGCATCTTCTCTTACTATTGCATTAGGCTGGAAAGGAGATCTTAGAAAAGTTTTTTAGTTACTTTTCAACAAAAGCCAATATCGTTCTTGGATACTCATCCACAATCATTATAAATCCTTTTTTATCTAAGCGCACAACACCTTCCCAATTTCTAGATTCTTTATTTATTGTAAGCTGAACAGGGTCAGATGAAGTGCGCTTAATTTCATTTTTATATATTTTGTATTCTACAAGCCTTTCAACATGATCAAACATTGCATGCGTTGGCCCTTCATTTGTATTCATCAATACCTCATCTAGCGCTGGCTTCAGTCTTTTTTCTTCACCTGGCCAATAAAAATTGATAGCCCAGAATTTTCCATTTCTATCTACTTGGGTTGCATCCGTTAATCGATACTCTAAATTATCAAACTTTAATGATTTAGATTTTTCAAGGGATCTATCAAATGAAATTATTTTAGGGTCGGGGTTAATATTTCTTCCATTTGCTTCAAAAATAGTCAAGATTTGATTTTTATATTTTATTATACTTTCATAGCCCATATTCTTAATGTTGATGGGTATGGGAATTTCATGTAACACATCCTTATCAATGGTTATGATTCCTTTTTTTCGCTCAATTTTCCCTTTAATAATGAAACTTTTCATAATGCCATCATGCCTGGACTCGATAACTAAATATATAGAATTTCCATCAAAACAAACGGCCTCAAATCCTTGAAATCCTTTAATAGTTTTTCTATAGTCAGGTAGAATCAGTTTTATTTTTTGTGGCACTATTCCCTTAGTAGATTGTTTGGACAGCCACTGATTTAGCTTTGATTTTGATATAGCATAAAAAGCAGGGTCATCATAATCGACATATTGCGGCATCAGTATTAGTTCATTTTTATACCAAGTAAGTCCTGACATTTCTAATTCCTTTTTTCCTGCGGAGCCTTCTAATGGAATTTCAACAACCTTACTCTCTTGGGCATAAATAAATGAAAACAGAATGAGAAAATACCTTATTGTTTTATTTAACATATTTTTTATACCAATTAATTAATCTTTCCATATAATCAAGTTGGTGAGGTCTTTCAATAATACCATGGGGTTCTCTAGGATATAAAACAAGCTCAGTATCGACATTTTTTATTTTTAAAGCTTGCCACAATTGCATTCCTTGTTCAGGGTGAACCCGTTCATCGCGCAATCCATGAATAACCAGAGTAGGGGTTCCTGCTTTATTTATATGAGAAAGCGGTGATCGATCCCAATGCAATTCTTGATTGTCAAACCACCATTGGTTCCAATGTACTACAGACATTTCATATGGTATATCTGTTGTTCCCATAAAACTAATCATGTTTGTTAAACCTGCTCCAACCATTGACGCCTTAAATCTATTTGAATACTTTGTAGCTGCTAATGCAGAAAAATATCCTCCATATGACCAGCCTCCTGTCCCAACTTGATTTTTATCAACAAACCCTTTTTTAATAAGATAATCAATTCCTTTTAAAACATCATTGAATTCCTCACCTCCAAGATCATCATGGTCTAATTTAGAATACGCTACCCCTCTTCCTGCACTTCCGCGATAATTTGGCTCTAGAACAAAATAACCATTTGCTGCTAATAGCTGTACTGGGTATGTCACCCTTGTGTTCCAGCCATCAAGACTAACCCCTTCCGGTCCTCCATGGATCTGTAATATCAATGGATATCTTTTTCCATCTCGGTATACTAAAGGATATGTAAGCACGCCTTCAATTGTTTTCCCATCCCTAGCTTTCCAGGATATTGTTTCTTGTTTTGAAAGTTGAATATCTGCTAATGATGCATTTAAAAATGTAATTCTTTTCATTTTTTTAGAATTGTACAATCCAACATATAATTCATTTGGGTGTTGATTGCTATTAGCGGTTATTACAAGTTGCTTAGTGTACTTATGAAAAGAAAAGCTAGAAATAATTTGTTTAGGAGCAAGGACATCGTTTTGATTAAAAACTTCTTCTGGCAGATTTTCAGTTAAAAAGATTGTTGATAGTACTGTCTTGGTTCCTCTCTGGGATAGTCCGATTACTGTTTGATCATCTATCCATTCAACATCTACAAAAGACTCTTTGAAATCAGGCGTAACTAGCTTTGATTTCCCATTATTGATGTTAAGCACAAAAATGCTTTGAGCAAGCGGGTCATTATATGATATCGCACCTAGAAATGCTAGTTGATCGCTATTTGGTGAAATTGACATGCTTGAAAGCTTTCCAGGTGTTTCAGCTATTTTTCTAGGATTGCCGCTTGGGGCTTTAACAAGATAGATTGAGCTTTCCAAATATTCTAAATCAGTATTTACCTTTTCAGCTGCCTGAAAAATTATAAACTTGCTATCGGGAGACCATTCAAATAGTGAAACATTTAAATCTTGTCTAAATATTGTTTCATATGTTTTTGATTCAACATCATAAATCCAAAGTCTATTATAGAGTTGGCTTTCACCCATTACTATCATATCGAGTCCATTTTTTTTCATTTTTTGTGACTCTATACTTTCTTTGTCCCTTGAAGTAAACGCAATCCATCTACCGTTTGGTGACCATTTATAAGATCCAATGCCACCAGAATGATCAGTTAGGGGAGTGGCTTCGCCCCCATCAGTTGGAATGGTATAGACTTGTGTTGATTTATGATATGCTTTTCTTATAGATAAAAAAGAAAGGTTACCATTGGGTGTCCATTGTGGTGACCAGCTATTATTCGGAGAAGATGTAAATTTCCTTTGATTAGTTCCATCAATATCTGTTACCCAAATTTCTCTATAAGAGCTTCTGCTTTTTGAATCGTTTGATGGAGGAACAATCTTTACATATGCTATCCTAGTTCCTCCAATATTTATTACAGGTTGGGAAACATATTCTAAATTAATTATATCTTTTGCAGTAATTGGTTTATCTGCAAACACAATAGTCAGGTTAATAAATAATAATAGCAATTTTTTCATAATTACTCCTTAGTCCCTTTTTCACTCTCCTGGTGAATATGATTTTATGAGGTTTAATTTAATATCTTTTAAGTTGATCCAAATGGGTTTCATTTTATTTTTTGCAAAGAGGTTTGCCTGATCATCATAATGGGGTGAACTAGAGTCTTGTGTTGCTGAGCCAAATTGATGAATGCTTTGTGATGATACTTTGCCAGTTGGGCTCCATTCTACGATTTGAAAATAACAATCTCCAGCTACTGCCTTCTTATAGCCTCCCGAATTATCCGAGTAAATTGCTCTTAAGATATCAGGGCCACCACTTAAAGGTAAATTAGTATTGCCGCGATTCAACCTTTGAATATCCCCCCATTTAACATCTAATTTGCCAAATTCATTTTTTGTTCTAGCTATACTATCTTTTAATCGATTCATAATTAAGTCGTAATTATAAATATAATTATCTGGGTTATATACTGGCTTGATTGCATCAATGGCAAACTGTACCCCTACCGCTAGACTATCTGTATCATAATTCCAATTTTTCAATATTTCTATTGTATTATTTATTTCAATATCATTTGATTTTATATCACCAAGAAAGCGTTTTAAATTTTTTGCAAGAACAGATTTTTCGGAATATTTGGTATCATATTTATAATTATAAAATTCTTTACGCGTGATCGATTTATCTGCTCCGTATAGCTCGTGCGCTCTTAAAGCGCGATTGGTTTGAAACCTTTCAATGCCAAGATTATTTTGATATAAGTTTGCGTCTGGATTACCATTTCCTGTTGTTGTAAGAAATGGAGAGCTATTACAATTTTGCAGGAATCCAGATTGTGGATTCAATATTTTTGGCAGCTTTTCATAAGGCAAATAATCTGTCCACAAATTAATCGAGCTATTTCCTTTAATTGCATTTCCACTCCAATCAAACCCATCTTGTCTTTGTGGTAATAAGGCGTTATATAGATAGAAAATATTCCCTTTTTTATCTGCATAAATTGTATTGAACATAGGAATTGCCATTATTTTCATAGCACTTTCAAAGTCTTTGAAATCCTTTGATTTATTCATTCTAAACCATTGTTCAAGATAGCGAAACTCATCATGCCCCGCATATTTTATTGCAAATGATCCTTGGTCGTTTTTGATAACAGGACCATGCTTGGACCTAAATATCTTTCGTTTGAATGTCCATTGTATTGGTCCCCAAATTTTAACTTTAATTTTAGCTTCTGATATTTCCAAATTTTCATATTGCCCATCAAAATAATATTGATCAGGGTTGGCTGGATTAATATCTAGCTCATAAACATCTATAAGATCGGGATTATTAACTGTATGACTCCATCCAATATTTTCATTATGCCCAACAAATACAACTGGCGATCCAGGGAAAAGCCCACCAACCATATTCCACCCCTCATTACTATTTAAATGTGCTTCATACCATGCGACTGGACCTGTCCACGGTTGATGTGAATTAATTAAAATTCTTGTATGTTTATCAGATGATCTATTTGGCGCAACTGCAATTACATTTGAGCCTAGCATTTTTTGTCCAAATAATTTTGATTTAGATTTTGAAATTTCAACTTTCTTCTTAGGATTTTGATTTGATGCCAATTTCCCCAAAACTCTATCCAGGCCAAACATCAATGGCATTCTATGAATAAATCCTGCAATGATATCTTTGCCGTCAATTGGGAAAGTTCCTTTATACGCTATATCAGGATTTAGTGAAATAAAATGATTTATACCATCAGCATATGCTTCACTTATTCTAATAACATCAGTTGATAATCCCTTATCATAGCTAGTTTCTACAATATCCCATATTTTCAATAATTGTACCATATAATCATTTGCAGCTGCAGACTTTCCATGAAATTTTGCCAGATCTCCTCGCGCTGCAATTAGAATATTTTGTATGGTCTCAAAATCGTCCTCTGCATGTGCATAACCTAAACCGTAAGCAGTATCTTCATCTTTATTTCCAAAAATATGGGGAACGCCCCATGTGTCTCTATATATAGTGACTTGATAATTTTCGTATTTAGATAAATCTATATTTTTATTTTTAGAATTAAGTGAAGATAAAATAATCACCAGAATAAAAAATAATAACAAAAGATAATTTTTATTTACCATTCGAATGGCCCATCTATCATATCCCATAAGTATAGAGATGCTAAGGTTCTATATGGTCTCCATTTTTCGGCACCTCTTAATAATTCATCTTTAGTTGGAAGTCTATCCATCTTTGTTAGTTTTGCATACCCTTTTTGTATAACTAAATCGTTTAATGGTAAAATATCAGGGCGTGCTAATGAAAAAATAAGAAACATATCTACAGTCCATTGACCAATTCCTTTATTTAACATCAGTCCCTTTCCTATCTCATCATCATTTAATAATTCAATATTCATCAGTTTATTTTTTGTTTTTGACCAATTTTCTGCAAGTAAAAAAATGTATTGTTTTTTCTGCCTTGATAGCCCGATTAGTTTTATTTCTTCTTTTGTAATAGATAAAACATGCTTCGGTGCTAGTCTAGTAGTATCAAAGGATTTAATAAATCGATCATAAATAGCAGAAGCTGATTTAGTGCTTAATTGCTGATAAATAATATATTTTATAAGTGACTGAAAAAAATTATGTGATTTTTTTATTGAAGGAACTGGGTATTGGTTAATTATTTCTTTTAATCGCTTATCTGATTTTTTTAAATGCTGAATTCCGTTTTTAACAAGCATTCTTGATAGTTCAAGTATGGATCAAAGCAAAGATTGTATGGATTGTCTCTCGACTTCAATTTGCTTTTTATTCTCACCTTTTTGATCAAGAATATCTAGAACATCTAGTGCTCTTTGATAAAGCCCCTGCCCCTTAAGAACGTGCACTAATGTAAATGTTGCAAGGCGCGGGCTGATTGATGCTTTTTCAATCATAATATCTGCTGGGATTGCTTCTTCATCTTTTTTATTTTTTGAAGTTTCTGGTGATAAAAAATCAGTTGCAAATTGATTATTAGGGTCAGCATCCTGTGCTCGTTTCCAGCTATCAGTAAGGGTATTTTTTGATCGACCTAACTGTTCTTGCAATACTGGTAATGCTGCTGCTGCTGGTTGATGAGCAGGAATCATATCAAGAACTTTCTTTAACCATTTTTCTGCTATAACTAAATTACCTAAAGCCATTTCAGCTTGAGATAAAATAAATTGCCCCTCTGCAGAATTGGGATGGTGTTCTAGCCCAATTTCACAAACGCGTTTTGCCCTATTGTATTCTGCTTTGCTTTGATAAATTTCTGCCAAAACAGGAAATAAAATAGTATCGAAGTGATCAGCAAAGTATAATTCTAGCTCGGTTTGATTTGTAATGTCCATCTATCTTCTATTTTCATTTACCCAATTAACAATATAATTTAATGTTTCTTCAATAGGAGTGCCAGGCCCAAATAATTTACCTGTTCCTAGGTTTTCTAATTCTTCCATATCCTTTTTTGGTATAATTCCCCCTCCTACCAAAAGCACGTCATCAAGTCCCTTTTCCTGCATTAAGCTTAGCACATTTGGGAAAATTGTCATGTGGGCATTGTTTAGGCTTGAAAGAGCTATTACATCAACATCTTCTTGCAAGGCAGATGATACAATCATCTCGGGTGTTTGCCTAAGACCAAGATAGATTACCTCCATGCCCGCGTCACGATAAGCAGATGCCAACACTTTAATTCCTCTATCGTGACCATCTAGTCCAGGTTTTGCCATTAAAATTCTTATTTTACGCTTCACATTCATAAATTAATAAAAATTTATTCTGAAACCCATACATTATCATTCCCGCAAAGCTGTCTAGCTTTTTTCAAAAATGACTTGCTTGAATCTACTTTGATATTATGTGCAATAATTCGCTGCGTCCTACCATTTGCTGACGCCATGTGAAACATTAAGCCGCACTTGCCTTTGTATTCTTTGGCTAATTTAGAAATCTTTGAGATATCCAAATCGGTATCTTTTAAATCTAATCGGATATTTACATTTTTTGAATAAATTTCTTTTGCATTCTCAACTGTAACTATCTCTTCAGCGATTAATTTTAGATCCGAAAAATCTGTTTCATCAGTCTGCTTACCTTTAACAAAGACTACATTATCACTTTTTACCAGGTTTTTATATTTTGAAAATACACTGCTAAACGCAAGAATTTCTGCTTGCCCTCCAAGGCAATCTAATTTAAAAAATGCCATTTGATTATTTTTTTTATCAAAATGCAATTTGAGATCGGTTATGGCTCCTCCAATTCTAATCTTTTCTTGATTAGAATAATTGACTTTATCTGTAAAATCAAAATTTGAATATTCTTCTAGATCATCGGCATATTTCAGCAAAGGATGTCCTGATAAGTACATACCTAGAACTTCTTTTTCATTTTCAAGCATTTTACTTTCAATCCATTCATCTGCTTGACCTAAAGTGGGCACCATTGAATCAGATGAGCTATCAGATTCACTTGAACCAAAGAGGTTAACTTGATTTTTTGATTTAGCATCTTGTTCGTTTTGTCCATATTTAAGAGCTACTTCAATTGCATTAAATTTTTGCGCCCTATTCCCTTCAAGTGAATCCATTGCACCCGACATAATTAAGCTTTCCAAAACCTTTTTATTGACAGTTTTCAATGCAACGTTTGCGGTAAAATCAAAAATTGAATTGTATTTGTTTTGACTTTTCCTAGAATCAATTATTTGCTCAAGTGCTTTTGTTCCAACATTTTTTATCGCATTGAGACCAAATGATATCGTTTTTTCATCTACGGGTCTAAAATCAATTGATGAAATATTTACATCTGGGGGATTAACATCAATTTTCATTTTTCTACACTCATTGATTAATATTACAATGCGATCTATGTTTGACATTTCGCTTGTTAAGTTTGCACTCATAAACTCGGCAGGATAATGTGTCTTTAACCAAGCTGTTTGATATGCAACATATGCATAAGCGGTCGAGTGGCTTTTATTAAACCCATATTCAGCAAATTTTTCTATCAATTCATAAATTTGCCTACCTATTTCAGGCTCTATATTATTTTTCTTTTTTGCTCCTTCAATAAATTTAATTTTTAATTCATCCATCAGTTTTTTGATTTTTTTCCCCATAGCTCTACGCATAATATCTGCTTCTGCCAAAGAAAATCCTGCTATTTCATTGGCTATTTGCATTACCTGCTCCTGATAAACTATAATTCCATAGGTCTCTTGAAGTATGTTCTCCATACTGGGATGTGCATATTGAATTTGTTTTTTACCATGTTTTCTTTTGATAAAATCATCAATATTATTCATGGGGCCGGGCCTGTAAAGTGCATTCATTGCAATTAAATCTTCAATAGCGGTTGGTTTAAGTTTTTTTAAAAACTCTCTCATGCCTGAGGATTCAAATTGAAATACTCCAATAGTAAGTCCTTTTGTAAATAACTTATAAACCTCTTGATCATCTAATGGGATATTTTCAATATCTATTTTTTCCCCGGTTTCATTTATTAACTTGATTGCATTATCAATCACTGTAAGATTTCTTAGGCCTAAAAAATCAAGTTTTAATAAACCAAGATCTTCTAATCCTTTCATGTCATACTGCGAAGTTATATCTCCTTGTGAGGATTTATATAAAGGTACATAATCTGTCAACTCGCCAGGAGCAATAACCACACCAGCTGCATGAATAGATGCATGACGATTCATACCTTCAAGAACTTTGGAATAGTCTAATAATTCTTTATACTCACCTTTTGATGCTGCCAAAAGTTCGGGGTTCTGTTCAAGGGCCTCATCAAGAGTAATATTTAGTGTTGTCGGAATCATTTTTGCAAGCTTGTCAACATCTCCAAACGAATGACCTAAAACTCTTCCAACATCTCTAACTACCTGCTTCGCCTTCATTTTTCCAAATGTAATTATCTGAGTTACAGAATTTTCACCATATTGGCTTTTTATATAATCAATAACCTCACCACGCCTTTCGATACAAAAATCAATATCTATATCAGGCATACTAATTCTATCTGGATTTAAAAAGCGCTCGAATAAAAGCTTATGCCTAATCGGATCTATAGTAGTTATTCCAAGTGAGTAGGAAACTAAGCTACCCGCAGCAGAACCTCGGCCGGGCCCTACTGGTATTGCATTATCTTTAGCATATTTAACAAAATCTGCTGTTATTAAAAAATAACCAGCAAACCCCATTTTCTGAATAACATTTAATTCGTGATTTAATCTAGATTCTAGCTCGGGAGTATAGTCACCGTATCTATTTTTAACACCCTCTAGGCATAATGATTTTAAATAATTATCAGGGTCAGCGTTTTCTGCATCTTTAGGAATTGGGAAGTTTGGTAAATGATAATTGCCCATAGGTATTTCAAATTCAATGCTATCTGCAATTCTTCTAGTGTTCTCGATAGCGCCAGGCACATCTTTAAACATATCAAACATCTGATCTTGGGTTTTAAAATAGAATTCAGGTGTTGCATATCTCAAACGCTTTGGGTCATCCCTATCCTTGCCTGTTCCTAAACAAATGTGAACATCGTGAGCTTCCCAATGTTCATGTTTTGCGTAGTGCGCATCATTTGTGCATACCATTGGTAAATCAAGCTCGGCACTTAATTTTTTCATATTCTTTATGTTTTGTATTTCATCTGGAATACCGTGATTTTGAACTTCTAGATAAAAACGGTCTTGAAAAATTTCAGAAAAGTTAAGTGCGGCCTGTTTTGCTCCAGCCCAATCACCTTTTATCATTCTTTCGGGGATTTCACCTTTTAAGCATCCTGATAAACAAATAATCCCTTCGCTGTGTTCTTTCAATAGATCCATATCTATTCTTGGTCTATAATAAAAACCTTCTAAATATCCATGTGTTACAAGTTTCATTAAATTTTGGTAACCCGTATAATTCTTTGCTAAAAGAACAAGATGATTATTGCCCCATCCGCCATCGGGCCTTGCCTTCTTTTCAAATCTACTGCCAACGGCAACATATACTTCACATCCAATAATTGGTTTTACACCAGCTTTTTGAGCAGATTTATAGTACGGGATAACGCTAAACATGTTTCCATGCTCAGTGAGTGCAACAGAATCCATCCCAAGATCATCGATAGTATTTACGAGCGTCTGAACAGTTTGAGCCCCATCTAATAAACTATAATCTGAATGATTATGTAAATGTACAAATTCTGAATTCATTTAAGTGTTAACCTGTAATACCCTTTGATCGTTGTTGTAATCTCGAAATAATTCTATACTATCATAACCTTTTGATTGAAATAATTTTAATACTTTGTCTGGATGTTCTTTTGATCCAACCTCAAGAATAAGCGCCCCTTGCTTATTTAATAATTTTGGGGCGACAATTGAAAGTCTTTCATAAAATTGAAGTCCATCCATAAAGTCAGTTAATGCAATTTCAGGCTCATAATCTTTTACATCAATCATAATATTTTTCATTTCATCTGATGGAATATATGGAGGATTAGAAATTATAATATCAAAACGACCCTTTGGTAATTCTTTTAAAAAATCAAGCTCAACAAAACTAATATTTCTTGTCTTATGATATTCAGAATTTTTTATAGCTTTTTTCAAAGCATTTTGAGAAATATCAATAGATAATATTTTTGCATCACTTCGAATCAGAGAAATTGATATTGAAATACAGCCTGAACCTGTTCCTATCTCTAGTATTCTGGGAGCAGATAATTTATTTATGCATTTTAAAGAAATATCTACTAAGCGCTCTGTTTCTGGTCTTGGTATTAAAACATCTTTATTCAAAAAAAATTTATTTCCATAAAATTCAGTAGATCCAGTTATGTATTGTAGCGGCATTCTTTTGATTCTTTTTTTAACCCATTTATTAAGAGTGGAAAGTTTATTTTTTGGAACGATTTCTTCAAAATTAACATACAGATCAACTCGTTTGTAATCCAAAAGATCGCATAATAACCATTCTATTTCTTGTTTAGGGCTATCAAAATTATTTTTTTTAAAATAACCCTCACCCCATTTAATTAAATCTATTATACTCCAAGCGTGCTTACTTTCCTTAGCTACTTCCAATTATTTATACAACTTCAGTTAGCTTAATCTGTTGATCTGCAAGAGTTAGATTATCAATCAATTCATTTATCTCGCCATCCATTACTCCATCTAAATTATATGCGGTAAAATTAATTCTATGATCTGTTATTCTTCCTTGTGGAAAATTATATGTCCTTATTTTAGCAGATCTATCACCAGTAGAAACCATATCTTTTCTTGCTGCGGCTCTTTCTTTAGCTAGCTGGTCTTGCTCCGCTGCAAGTAGCCTCGACCTTAATACTTTTAGTGCTGCAGCTTTATTTTTATGCTGTGATGTTTCATCTTGGCATGTAACTACAAGTCCCGTTGGAATATGTGTAATTCTAATTGCAGATTCTGTTTTATTGACGTGCTGACCCCCAGCCCCACTTGCTCTATAGGTATCTATTTTTAAATCAGCATCAACTAATTGAATATCCGCTTCTTCTGCTTCTGGCAATACTGCAACTGTGGCAGCTGATGTATGTACTCGGCCACTAGTTTCTGTCTTTGGAACTCTCTGCACTCTATGTACACCGCTTTCAAATTTTAACATTCCATATGCACCATTCCCACTAATAGACATAACTAGCTCTTTGTAGCCACCTATGCCAATTGGGTTGGATTCCATGACTTTATATTCCCATTTATTTCTTTCTGCAAATCTTGAATATACCCTATACAAGTCTGCGGCAAACAACGCAGCTTCATCGCCACCTGTTCCGGCCCGTATCTCTACAATAATATTTTTATCGTCATTTGGATCATGAGGTAATAACAGAATTTTTAATTCATCTTCAATTTGATTGGCTTCGCCTTTTAAATCATCCAATTCATCCTTTACGATATTCTTTAGTTCATCATCATCACCTTTAAGTATGGATTCATCTTCGTCGATTTGATCGTAAATGGATATATATTTTTTTGATTTTTCTATAATAGGAACTAGTCTTCTGTGTTCCTTTGTGACTTCTTTATATTTATTTTGATCATTAATCAAGCTAGGGTCAAGCATTTGCTGTTCTAAGTCATCAAAGTGGACAATAATTTCTTTAAGCTTATCGATCATCCAACAGCTTCGGCGACATATTGCTTTCCAGACATAGAATCTAACTTCTTCCCAAATGCTTTTTCAATCGCAACAATGGCTACTGCAACCATCTCATCATCTGGTTGGCGAGTAGTAATATTTTGCAACCATAATCCTGGGGCCCTGAGAATTCTGAAAAATAAGTTCTCATTTCTTGAGCTAACTTTAATTAGCTCATAAGAAATTCCTGCAACCAGTGGTACCATTGGTAAATGAAAACCAAGGCGAGAAAAAAGATTAATATCGCCGGTAAGCTTTAATATAAATATATCGACAATTGAAAAAACAATGATTGCAGATAACAATACAATAAACATAAAACTTGTCCCACATCTAGGATGCTGGGTAGGAAAATGTTGAGCGTTTTGTATATTTATTTTTTTACCAGACTCAAAATTATATACTACTCTATGTTCTGCTCCATGATATTGAAATAATCTTTTTACATCATTCATTTGGGAAATAAGAAATAGATATAAAACAAAAAAGGAAATTCTAAAAAACCCTGAAGTAAGATTAAACATTACAGCATCTTTTTCAACGTCCAGTAAGTAAGTTGTGAGCCACATTGGACCAATCATAAACAAGGATATTGCAAGGGCAATCGCAAATAGGGATGAGAGAAAATCAGTTATTTTATTTTTTGGTTTATTTTTTTCATCGGGCATTGCAATATCTGCTGACCATTGTAAGGTTTCCATCCCCATTTTCATTGATTCAAATAATCCAGCCATACCTCTTAAAATAGGCCGCTTCCAGATAATAGATTTTTCACCCAATGATTTATAATCTTTTCTATCCACATGAATCTTGCCATTAGAATCTCTAACAGCTGTAGCATAAGCTCCAGGCACTCGCATCATTACGCCTTCAATAACTGCTTGGCCACCAACTAGAATTGTTGGCTTCATAATAGAAAGTAGAATAGTTTTAATCATATAATCTTTACGATTTATCATATTTCTTTTTAAACTGTTCAATTCTTCCAGCGGTATCAACCAATTTTTGTTTTCCAGTATAAAATGGATGGCATTCCGAGCAAATATCAATGCTTTGATCGCCCATCGTGCTGAATACTTTAAATGAATACCCGCAAGAACATGTTACAGTTCCTTCTTTATAATCAGGATGTATATCTTGTTTCATTTTTTTTCCTTAAATAGTTAGTTTATTTTTTCGATAATTTTTTCTACTCTACCTATGCCATCTTCAATTGTTTTTTCATCAATTGCATAAGAAAAACGTACATACCCCGGAGCACCAAATCCGTCTCCTGGTATTGTAGCAACATGCGCTTCATTTAAGAAGATTTCACATAAGTCAAATGAGTTATTAATTTTTTTTTCATGAAATGATTTGCCAATATAATAACTAAAATCTGGAAAAGCATAAAATGCACCGCCAGGAATTAGGCAATTAACTTCTGGGAGTTTATTAAGTAAATTAATCATATAATCGCGCCGTTGCTTAAAAATAACTATCATGTTATCAACGGTTGTTTGATCTCCATTCAAAGCTTCGATTGATGCAACCTGCCCTACAGAATTTGCGCAAGATGTAGCTTGGCCTTGTATTTTTGACATCGCTTTAATGATTTCATTATTTCCGAATGCATAGCCAATACGCCATCCTGTCATTGCATAAGTTTTAGACATACTCATACATGTTATAATATCGGCATCGATATTATTTTCATCAGATAATTTTTGGCTTACAATATGCTCACCATCAAAAACAAGTCTCTCATAGCATTCATCAGAAATTACAACCCAGTTATTTTTTTTAGCGATTTTTAATAACTCAAGGATAGTTTTCTGAGACCAGACAGAGCCAGTTGGATTAGAGGGTGAATTAATAATTATTCCTTTTATATTTTTATTTACTGCAGCAAGTACATTGTTAATATCTGGTTCAAAATTATTTTGTGCATCTGTTTCAATTATTAATGGTCTAGCATCAGACAGTGTAACAAACTCAGGAAAAGAAACCCAGTACGGCTTAAAGATAATTACTTCGTCGCCATCCTGAAATAACGCCTGGCAAGCTAGATAAAGGCTTTGTTTTTCTCCATTAGAAACAAGAACCTGATCAGGTAATATATTTATTTTATTTTCACGCTTCACTTTATCACAAATAGCATTTCGAAGCTCAATCATTCCAGAGCCTGCAGTGTATTTGGTATGGCCGTTATCCATTCCGGTTTTTGCAGCATCAATAATATTTTTCGGCGTATTAAAGTCAGGTTGCCCTGCACTAAAATTAATGACATCATGACCTGCGTGTTTTAATTCAGCAGCTCTTGATGTCATTTCTAGCGTAAATGACGGTTTTACTTTATTTACTCTATCTGCTAACTTCATTATTTAATCGTATGTTGTTTTTTATGGTATTCTTCAGAATTATAATTAATTGATGATTGTGAATTATCGTTCATCTTTGTTTTGTTTTTTATTGAACTTTTATTATTTGCTTTGCGATTAGATTTTATGCCATTATTTGAAAAACTTTTTGATTTTAATTTTTTAGATTTGCTGTTCTTGCTTTGCTGTTTTCTCTTTTTAGAAATTACTGGCCTTGGGACTTTGTCTACTTCAACCTCATGAATGGAAGAAAAGAGTTTGTTTTCTTCAGTAGAAACTTTTGATTCCATTGCCTCCCCTTTTAGTGTATTAAATTCATTATCATTAAAATTAATACTCTCACCTCTATTTTCTCCAATAATAGTTCCATATCCTCGTGTGATTCCATTACCAATACCAATATAATTTGGTAATATTAAATTTGAGTAGAACTCGCCCTGAAAAGCCCCCCAACCTTTTTGATCTGTTGAAATTGGCTCTAAAGAAGAAATAGTAATTTTAGAAAAAATGTTTTTTTCAAAATCAAATCCAACTTCCCTTGCAAGAAAAACTATATTTTCTCCTAATAGTTTGTTTAAAAATTCTAACTGATCAGCATCTTTCATAGCTCGATATTTGTTATTTGTACTATGATTAAGTGCTACCCAATTTGAAATAAAGTTGTACTTTAATAAATTAGATGTCAGTTGAAATATCTGCGTTTTTTCTTCAATTTTGCAATCTTCAACATTAAAAGTTATATCTCCAAAATTAAGTTCTTTTACATCGTTTTTGATTTTTATTATTGGTTCAACGCCTTGATTTAATCCAATTATGAAAATTTCCTCATCTATAACTTTGACCTGTATTCTTGGATATAGAAATTTTTTTCTATATGCCCCATTCAACATTGGAACTATTTCTTCATTAGGAAATTGCTTCATAATTACCCCCTTTACTTGATAGGGGGTTTTGCGAACAGGCTTATCTGTTTTAATTTTTAATAAGATTGATTTTACGGTAGAGGTACTAGTGATCATAAATATAAAATTTCAAAAATTACTGACTCATTGTTTCCATAAACTCATCATTGGTTTTGGTTCTTCGCATTCTATCTTGAATAAATTCCATTGCTTCTATAACATTCATATCGTTAAGCAATTTTCTTAATATCCACATCCTTGCAAGCACTTTCTTATCTAAGAGTAATTCTTCTTTTCTCGTTCCAGACTTAATTAAATCAAAGGAGGGATAAATTCTTCTATCGCTAAGCTTTCTATCCATTACTAATTCCATATTCCCAGTCCCTTTGAATTCTTCAAAAATTACTTCATCCATTCTGCTTCCAGTATCTATTAATGCCGTGGCAAGTATTGTCAAGCTTCCACTTTCTTCTGTATTTCTAGCTGCGCCGAAAAATTGCTTTGGTTTTTTTAATGCATTTGAATCTACTCCACCTGATAAAATTTTTCCGCTGTGCGGAATAACAGAATTATGTGCTCGCCCGAGTCGCGTTATGCTGTCAAGAAGAATTACAACATCTTCGCCAAATTCTACCATACGCCTCGCTTTTTGTATTACCATATCTGCAACTGCAACATGCCTTTCAGGAGCTTCGTCAAAAGTAGAGCTAATTACCTCTGCTTCAACATTCCGCTTCATATCAGTAACCTCTTCAGGTCTTTCATCAATTAACAGAATTATCATTTTTACTTCTGGATGATTTTGTGTAATTGCATTGGCAACTTTTTGCATTAATACAGTTTTTCCTGTTTTAGGTTGTGCAACCAAGAGGCCACGCTGTCCTTTTCCAACAGGTGAAATCATATCCATCACTCTAGTTGATAAATCTTTTGGATTTATTTCTAAATTAAATTTTTCCTCTGGATAAAGAGGGGTTAAATTATCAAATAATATAGCTTTTCTAAGCTCGGAGGGGTCTTTGCCATTTACCTCTTCAACTTTAAGCAGCGCATAAAATCTTTCTTTTGATTTAGGAGGTCTAATTTGACCAGAAACCTCATGGCCTGTCCGTAGCCCAAATCGCTTGATTTGCGATGGGCTAACATAAATATCATCAGGGCCTGGTAAATAATTAAAGTTTGGACTCCTTAGAAAACCATAACCTTCATTTAGAACTTCTAGAACACCTTTAGCCGTAACTCCACCATCCTTCTCCATTTGAGCTTCTAGGATCTTGACGATAAGCTCTTGTCTATTCATTCCTGAGTAGCTCTCTATTTCAAGCTTTGTTGCAAGCTCGGTGAGTTCTTTAATCCTTAACTTTTGTAATTCACTAACATTCATAAATAAATAACCTTAATTAAATAATTGAAAATAAGCTTAGAAATTTTTTTGAGGAGTACGCCCGCGCCTAGGGCCGGGACTTTATAAACACGTATATCAATAATTAAGATGGATATTACAAAATTTTATCTAAAAATGCCAAATTTATCAAAAACTGATTTTGCCATGTAATGACTTCCCATTATTATACCAGGATTATGACTTGTTTCTACTTTGTTTATAAGTAAATCAAATGATTTATCAATCGATTTTACCTTTTCAATATTTTCTTGATTGGATTTATTAGTAAAAAATTTATATAAATCATTTGCTTCCAATAAATCGAATTTATCTGAACCTGTTATTATCAATGATTCAAAATTATTCATTAATGCTTTAGAAATTAATTCAATTTCCTTATCTCCTTTTAATGAAAGAACTATATGTGGAAGAGTTTTATATATAGATCTTATTGTATCAATCATCGCTTCAACCCCTTTGTCGTTATGCGCAACATCATAATATATAGGTAAGCTAGAAGAGACTTTCTGCATCCTCCCATGCCATTTTGTATTTGTTAACCCTTTTTGAATTGTTAGTGTTTTAATTTTGTTATTAAATGTTTTTGCAATTTCAATTGACGTTGCTGCATTTTGGGCCTGATGGAATCCTAACAGTGGAGTGATAAACGTTTCGGACTTATATTTAAATTCTGTTCCCAATGGTGATAGATGAATATTATTTATATCTGCGATTTTATTAATAGGTGAGTTCATTTTATTAGCTACTTTGATAATATACTGTTCTGCTTTCAAGTCTTGATGTGAAAGCACTACTGGAATATTTTTCTTTATTATTCCCGATTTTTCTTTTGTTATTGATAAGATATCTTTTCCTAAAATATGTTTATGATCAAGTGATATTGGGGTAATTGCTGCAACCTTAGGTAATATAATATTTGTGGAATCTAACCGTCCGCCTAGACCAACCTCAATAATCGCAATATCTACTTTTTTCTGAACAAAATAATCTAATGCCATGACTGTCGTAGTTTCAAAAAAGGTAGAGCATATTCTGTCAATATCAATTTTTTTTTCTTCAATAAATGACGCGATATCATCATCTAAAATGCATTCCCCATTAATTGTAATTCTTTCATTAAATCTTACAAGGTGGGGAGAGGTATATAATCCAACTTTATATCCTTCGGATCGCAGGATAGAGGCAAGCATTGATGCTGTTGAGCCCTTACCATTTGTTCCGGCAATATGAATTGAAGCTAACTTATGATGGGGATCACCACATGATTTTAAAAGTTTTAGGGTATGGTCTAGTCCTTTTTTAATTCCTAATCGTTTCAGATTATAAAGATAGGCAAGCTGGTTTTTAATATGAATTGAAGTGTTAATAATGTGAAATGTAAAGAAAAATAAATGAATTGATTAACATTAGCTTTCAGCTAAATATTGCTCTCGTGAGTATCTAAATTTTACAATTGCTTTATATACGCAATTTGCAATAGCCTGTCTGTATTTAGAATTTCGAAGATTTTTCTCTTCGTTTCTATTGGTTAAATAACCTGCTTCTATTAAAACATTTGGCATACTTGCGCCTATTAAAACATGGAATCCAGCCTGCTTTACGCCTCTATTTTTTGATTTAATCTTTTTAGCCATTTCTTCTTGAACCATCGCAGCTAATTCTTCGCTTTCTCTCATAAAAATGCTTTGAGCCATCGTTGCCATGATTAGATTTTCTCCAGACAGATCTTTATATCTATTGTCTGCTCTATTTTCATATTTAATTGCCTCATTCTCACGAGATGCAACTTCAATCGCATCTTCTGTTTTTCCTGGGCGTAATAAATAAGTTTCAAAACCATAAGCTGATTTATTTGGATTTCCATTCAAATGAATGCTTAAAAACATTTTTCCATTTGACTCATTGGCCATCTTTGTCCTTTTCCATAACGGGATAAAAGTGTCTTCTTCTCTCGTGTAGATGACTTTTAGTTTAGTATTTTTTTCAAGAAGAAGTCCGATGCGCTTTACAATATCTAAGGCAATGTCTTTTTCTTTTGTACCTCTAGGACCCATTGTACCAGGATCTTTGCCACCATGACCCGCATCTAACACAATTGTATCTAGCTTCCATCTATCTTTTACTTCTTTAATTCGCTCAATACTATTATCCATAGGGGTCCTTAATGATACCACTATTTCACTGGGATCTTTTGCTTGATATAACTCATGGCTATCAACTTTTGTCTTTATTTGTAGAGCAATTTGTGCGGTTTTTTCTAATTGATCAGCCGCAATACTTCTCACTACTCCTCTAATATCACTTCTTCTTATTTCAGTTGTATCAACTAATGCATCTGCGATAGTTATATAAAACCATCCATTTTCATGAAAAAATGAACTGATATTTCCTTCAGGAAAACTAGAGCGAGTTTTTATTCTTAAAATCGTACCATTTGCTTTTTCATTAATCTCTATACCAGTTATATTGAACTCTTTAATATCAATATCAAGAACCATACGCCTTGCATCATAACCTATGCCGGGCATCGTGGTTTCTTTTATCAGATTAAACAATGCTTCTGCTTGGACAAAAATATCATCACCATCCCAAATAGCATAGGCTGGTATCTGATACACTCGTTCGTCAACTAATATATAACTACTATTTCCAGATATTTTTATTCTATTATTACCAATATATATAACCATTTTTAATCGATCGGTATTTATATATGGTTTTCTTGCTGATAAAACCCGAGAAACATCTTTCGCAGATACATAGACCCCCCTCAAATTATCTAAGGTTTTAATTTCATCCGTAGAATTATTAACACGGTTGACTACTCGCACTGTGGAAGATTTAGCTACAGTTAATACCAAAAAGCTAAATACAAATATTAAATAAAAAGATTTTCGTAAAAGAAACATAAAATAAATTATTCCGGTATATATAATATTATAAAAGATTGAGAAAAAATAAAGAAATCTAAATATAAATAAAAACGCTCCAAATGTTATAAAATGGAGCGCTTTTATTTATTTATTTGGTAGTAACTAGTTCTTGTTATACCAAAATACAATGATCATTAGTGCTAGTAGACCTGCAAATCCTGCATCACCAAACTTACTCATCAATTCGCCCATCGCAGCAACTACACCAAAGTAATCATCAAAGAGAATACCGACAACAATGCCAAGCATAACTAAGCCTGTTAAGAGAGATGTTATATCCTCAACAAATGCTGTTACGGTGTCAAAGGCCTTTTTCATTTCTTGTCTCCTAAATTATTTAAGCAGAAAGGGACTCTCTAAAGAGAGCCCCTTAAATTTCTACTGGTTATGCGGCCCAAGAAACAAAGATTAGTAAAGCTAATAGACCTGAGAATCCACCATCTAAAAAGGATTCTACTAAATCTACAATTCCTCCAATTGGGTCAAACCCAGTTGAGTAAATGATGTTTACAAATACAAACATCACAATAAGTGCTTTAACTAAGCCAACTACTGAAGTGGCAATCCCTGATACGGTTGAAGTAAAATCAGCCATTAGGTTCCTCCTTGGTTAAGGTTTTATTGAACATTAAAAAAGGGGGCAGGTATCCCTGCCCCCTTTTGTTCAATTCTTTCGCGTTTGTGTATGTGGTTATATATTCCACTGTATTATTAAGTTGCTAGAATTTAAACATAAATCTGTATTAATCAATAAACTTTGAATTTTCTTTATTTTTTGCTGTTTTCGTTTCTGTAATAGCTCAATATGTTGCTATAATTGAAAAGTGTATTTATCAAATAAATATATTAATCATCCTATTTAATGAAAATTATTGACGTACATGCAAGAGAATTGCTCGATTCTAGGGGAAATCCAACCATTGAGGTTGAGCTTTCTTTAGATGGCAATATTACTGGAAGGGCTATTGTTCCTTCTGGCGCGTCTACTGGTGAGCATGAAGCGGTTGAGCTTCGGGATGGTGATCCTGATAGGTTTACTGGAAAAGGGGTGTTAAAAGCTGTTGATAATGTAAATACTATTATAAACAATACACTAATTAATGAAATAATTGACTCTCAAGAAAATTTAGATACAATACTAATAAATCTTGATGGTTCATCGAACAAAAAGAATTTAGGCGCTAATGCTACACTTGGTGTTTCCATGGCGTATGCACGAGCCAAAGCTTTATATGCTAATATCCCATTATATAAATCATTTAATAAACATTTTGAGTTTATTATGCCTACACCAATGATAAATATTATTAATGGGGGAAGCCACGCTAACAATAATGTAGATTTTCAGGAGTTTATGATTTTCCCAATTGGTGCAAAATCATTTTCTCATGCTATACAAATGTGTGCTGAAATATTTTATCATTTAAAATCTATCTTGAATCAAAAAGGATATTCAACAGCAGTTGGAGATGAGGGTGGGTTTGCGCCAAATTTGAGCTCCAATCAGGAAGCTATTGAAGTTATCCTGGAAGCTATTCAACGTACTCCATACCAAGCAGCAAAAGAAATTTTTATAGCATTAGATGTTGCTGCAAGTGAATTATTTAATAATGATAAATATCTCCTGGCTTCTGAGGATAAACAACTATCAAGCGATCAAATGATTGATTATTTATCTAGCTTAGTTAATCAATATCCAATTTTATCAATTGAAGATGGATTAGATCAAAACGACTGGGCTGGCTGGAAAAAACTCAATGCATCAATTGGTGATAAATGCCAAATTGTTGGTGATGATCTAACGGTAACAAATAAAGTGCATCTAGCCAAAGCAATTGAGCAGAAATCTATGAATGCAATTTTAATCAAATTAAACCAAATTGGAACAGTAACTGAAACAATTGAAGCAATTGAGCTTGCGAATAAACATAATTTTGGATCTATTATTTCACATCGCTCCGGAGAAACTGAGGATACAATAATTTCAGATTTTTCAGTATCGATGGGTACTGGACAAATCAAAACGGGTTCTTTATCTAGAACAGATAGGGTTGCAAAATATAATCAATTATTAAGGATTGAAGAGCAATTAGGGAGCAAGGCTATATTCGCAGGTGCAAAAAAATTAGCGATTGAAACAAAATGAGGAGAGGTCAAAGAAAAAGAGGCTCTGCTAATAGCAGATCAATAATTCAAAAGAAAATTATCAAATTAATGTTATTGTTAGGCTTGTTAGTGCTTTTGATTTCTTTCTTTTTTGGCGACCACGGTTTATATCACCTTTATACTTTAAAATCAGA
>Ga0208766_1000364_pt1 | contig 25158 bp, 18 predicted proteins | sample ETN01SmetaG_3_FD_185792 | JGI IMG/M metagenome (GOLD analysis project Ga0208766, IMG submission 185792) | Marine microbial and viral communities from oxygen minimum zone, Eastern Pacific Ocean - ETNP2014F12-01SV263 (SPAdes) (version 2) | ecosystem: Environmental > Aquatic > Marine > Oceanic ... | reverse complement strand
CACAATCATCAGGTGATCCAGAAGACTATATTGAGATTCATAATTCAGGAGATTTTGATTGCTCGCTAGAGGGTTTTCAATTGGATGACTCTGAGGAACTAGAGGATCTTACCTTTGGTAATCTCATAATACCAGCAGGTGGATATTGGATCGGCTGCGAGGGACAAGATAGTAGTTTTTCATCCAATCTAAATTCTGATGGTGCCGCAATCATCTTTGCTGATCCTCAAGGTGAAATATTGTCAGTGGTCCTAGAACCATCTCAAGAACTAGATGGGATAAAGTTATCACAAAGTTATGATCTTGATGGAGTTGGTTGTCATACCTATCCATCTCCGGGATCTGAGAATGGGGATTGTGTTACTCTTGACATTGATCAAAGATCATTATTGCCAAATGATATTACTCTTTACCAGAACTACCCCAATCCATTCAATCCTCTTACAACCATAAAATATGATATTCCCATTAATACAATGGTGGCCATGACGATTTTTGACTTGAGAGGAAATGTGGTCAGGGATCTGGTCAATGCTTACCAAAAAGCGGGAAGCAAACTTGTCAAATGGAATGGAAAGAACAATGATGGAATGCAGGTTTCAGCAGGGATGTATCTATGTAGGATGCAGATAGATGGTCTTGTTAAAACCAAGAAGATGTTACTATTGAAGTAGGGTTAAATATTTCAAATCTTAGACCCCACATTCGTGGGTTTTTTTGTTTATCTCATGTTGGATATATTTGGACATGGATAAAGAAACTATTATTCAAATAGAAAGATCAGGTAAACTGATATAAATGCTCTATTCGATTATCCATAAAATTTCTGGATTAGCGCTTAAGTTATTTTTTAATCAAGTCTCTATCCAAAACAGGGATAAAGTCCCGAAAGATGGTCCAGTCATCTTTGTAGCCAATCATCCAAACTTCTTCATGGATCCACTTATTGTAGGATCATGTTGTCCAAGGACATTACATTTTTTTGCAAAAAGTACTTTGTTCAATTCAAGGCTAAGGGAGATCGCCTTAAGTAAACTCAATCTCATACCTATTTATAGGAAAATCGATGATGAAGCAAACATGGGTAAGAACATGGATAGTTTTGTCAAAGGATATGAGATACTTGAAAAAGATGGCTCATTTTTGATCTTCCCAGAAGGTATTTCAATGGGAAAGCGCGTCTTGGAAAAAATAAAGACCGGCGCAGCAAGGATCGGTCTAGAAGCAGAATTAAGGAATGATTTCAATCTAAACACTTCCATCATTCCAATTGGCATAAGTTATTCAGACCTAGTTCGATTTCGTAGTGACATCATGGTTCGCTTTGGTGACCCGATGTATCTTAAGGAGTTTGAGAACGAATATGGGAATAATAAGATGGAAACTGTAAAGAAGGTGACAGGGGCCATAGAAGATTCATTGAATCAACTTACAAATTATATACAGGTGGATGAGGTTGAGGATATCGTTGAAGGGCTAGAGTTGATCTATAAACTGGAATTGATGACCGAGTTGGGAATGGAACTTGATAATAAGAATGATGACTTCATCACATCAAAGATATTGACTGATGCTGTTCAATGGTATAACGATAATGATCCCGATCTGGTTGATCAATTTAGGGGTAGGTTAAAAAACTACATGAATCTATTGAGACAACTTGATATTAGAGATGAATTCCTTGACCCTGCCAGACAGGAAAAACGCAATTGGGGAAAGACAAGAACGATCATTTTCCTAATTTTGGGTGCACCGTTGTTTTTTTGGGGATTCATTACAAATTATCTACCCTATAAGATCCCAAGATTATTGATCGAAATAAGAAAAAATGACATGTCTGAGGCGGCAAGTTGGAAATTGATATATGGTTTTATTTTCTTTGTCGCTTATTATGCAGTTGGTATTGCATCGATCTGGAAATTGACAGGAGACACAACCTTATTGATCTTATTTTGTCTAAGTCTGATCCCTTCTGGTAATTTTGCACTCTACTATGGTAAAAGCCTAGCGAAATACAGACAACATCTTAATTTTTTATCTATTTTTTATAATAAGCGAACGATCATTTTTGAGACCATAAAACAAAGGATGGAGCTTCTACAATTCATTGAAGATTCAAAAAAAAGGTATTTAGAAGTCATGAAATAACCAATGTTTTGCTGTGATTATCACCTTTCTTTTTTAAACGATTCTTTAGATATCTCAGAGTAATGAATTGCATCGTTCTTCCTAATGCCACATGGATGATGCTAGTTTTTTTGTTTTTAGGTCATTCGCTAGATTCATGGATGATTTAATCCATAATGGAGACCATATGAGACAATATTTCACAGGATTCTTTACAGCGGTTTGCCTTACGTCCAGCATTTTCATTTTCATGGGAAGCAAGAATAAAAACCTTGGGGACATTACAGTTAGTAGTATATCTATCTATCCAGGAAAGTATGGAGGTGGATATGTCAAGACATACAATGAGGATGGAAAACAAACCTCTTACTTGGGCACGGGTGAGGGCGGAGTTGGCCTATTTGGTGTTCATAATGCAATGGGATCCCAGGTGGCATACTTTGGAGCGGGTGAGTTCGGATCAGGTTTTGTCAAGACATACAATCAATTTGGCAAACGAACCTCATACCTTGGTAGTGGAGGTCAAGGAGGAGGGATCCTACAAACATATAATCCAGATGGAAAGCAGACCACCTACGTTGGGACTGCAGAGAATGGGGTCGGTGTCATAGGGGTGCATAATGCAGATGGCAAACAAATAACTTACTTGGGAACTGGGCAGCAAGGCGGAGGTTTTTTTAGGACCAACAATAGAAATGGTATAGTGACATCTTACCTGGGAGAGGGAAAGGATGGAAGAGGCGGTCATTTACAGACCCATAACATGAAAGGGGAAATGACATCTTATCTTGGTACATCTAGACATAAGGCAGGATCCTTGGAAATCAACAATGAGTATGGTGTCAAGGTAAGCTCGATGGGGGCATCATACGATGCAGGAAAATATAGAGGAGATGGAGTCATCATGCTCTATGACAATCGGGGAGAATTTGGGTGGATGAAAGATGGTAAGACCTCTCAAGGTAAAGACTAGTAATAATGGAGTATTAATGCACATCAGAATTATTAGAATTGTATTAGATTTATGTATTGAGGTTGCTCCAAACAATAGAATTAAGAAAACTTAACTAAGAGGTCAAGATCATGCCAAGGAACACCAGCATAATTTTCCCCATCATTTTATTCTTATTGGTTACGATGGATCTAGCTGCTAGATCTGAATATTATGGTGATAGGATCATGGTTTACATAGAAAACAATGTCACTGATTTTATCATATCAGATGACCTTGTCATGACCAACCTGCCTGATCTTAATGACGTGCTAGAACGGGAAAATATTATTGCGATCAAGCAATGGTTGCCAAACGCTCGCCCGACCGATAAAAATCAAGATATATTTCTAGATAGATTCTATGTTCTGCACTTTGAAAGTTCAAAAAGCGATCTTGATCGCACCATAACTCGTCTTGGCCTACTAGAAGAAATTGGAATATCTGAGAAGGTTCCCATTGTAGAACCTGCGTATGTGCCCAATGATTCTTTGTGGGAAGAGTTATATGGGCTTGCGCAGATCAAGGCAGATCTAGCCTTCGATCTATGGGACATAGATGCTGGTGAATTTCCTGGGCAGATGGATAGTGGTGAAGTTGTGGTCGCAATTCCCGATATTGGCCTGAAGTGGGACCATCCTGATCTCATAGAAAACATATGGCAGAATCTTGGCGAGGATCTGGATGGTGATGGAGTGGTCCTTGAGTTGATCGATGGAGATTGGGTATTTGATCCTGATGATGAAAATGGGATAGATGATGATAATGATGGTTATGTAGATAACTTTGTTGGTTATGATCCAGCAATGGGCGATAACGATCCGATCCCATTACGCCTGAATCATGTCCATGGTACAAAGGTCGCAGGTAATATTTCTGCCATGACAAATAATGAGATTGGTCTAGCATCTGTGGGTTACTCTGTCAAACTCATGGGTGTGAATGCGAACAGTAACATAAATGAACCCTGGTACCTTACTCATACTAACCAGGCAGTACTCGCTGCTGCTCAAATGGGTGCAGACATAATCAATTGTAGTTGGGTAAGTGGGTATAGCACGGCCAATGAAAACTTTTATCAAAGCATTCATAATGGATATGGTTCCATTATCATGGGTGCGGCAGGTAATGGGGTCAATAATGGTGGTGTTAGCGATACAACTGATTTTAACCCCAAATATCCTGCTGGATATGATAATGTGGTGTCTGTGACTGCAATGGGCGCAGATGATAGTTTTAATTGTTGGTCGAATGTACACGAGACGGTAGACATCAGTGCTCCTGGTGAATTTATTATTTGTGCGTATACATATAGCGACACACTCTATGCTTTGGGCACGGGTACATCCTATGCAACACCTTTGACCGCTGGGGCAATTGCATTGGTCAAATCAGTGATCCCTCATGCTGATAATGAGACCATTATCTCAAAGGTTATAAATACTGCTGAGCCTTATGCGGACATGGATAGAAGTTGCGTAGGGCAGTCAATAGAAGGATTGGTAGGGTCAGGTCAGTTGAATATTCATAGAGCAGTTTTGGCATGCACATATCCTGAACTTTTACCAAGTGAGATCAACTACCAAACTGATGATGGTTTCATTAATCCAGGTGATACGATAACGATTGATGTTACCATTACAAATAGTAATGGGTTTGAACCTGCTGATAATGTGGTCGCTGTCTTATCCACGACTGACCCAAACTTTAGTATTATCAGTGACCAGATCATGGGTGATGGAGTTACACTACATGGCGGTGAAGAATTGATGGGACAATTTGTTTTTACATCAGGTCATAATGCCTCGCTAGGGGACATTCCCTTTAATATTCAATTTAGTGCCAACGTTGGAGAGATCACTTATGAGAATGATGTGGAACTCATGGTTGCTCTATCTTTAGGTCTATATGGGTTCCCAATTGAAGATGTTGATGTTCGAGGGGTACCTATCATCACTGATCTTGATGGAAATAATCTAACGGAGATCTATTTTGGATCTGATAGCATGGTATACGGTAAATGGATGGGTGGACTTGATGTCAATGGCTTTCCATTCAATGCGGGTGCTGAGGTTACGACAAGTATTTCCTCAGGTGACCTTGATGGGGATGGGGATAAAGAGCTTGTATTTGGTACGTCAAATGGAGTTGTCCATGCAGTAACAAAAACTGGCACTGAGCATATGAGTTACGGACAAGGAGACCCCATCGTAGATGTCCCTGTACTATCTGACCTTGACCAAGATGGGTCCATGGAGATCATATTCATTGCGAGTAACGACTCAAGTAGTGCATTGCATGCGATACATGATTCTGGAGATGATGTAACAGGATTCCCTGTTAATTTTTCTGAAAGGATCGTTGCCTGTCCAAGCGTTGGTGACCTAGATAATAACATGGTATTGGATATTGTAGTAGTGACGCAAAATGGTAATGTCTATGTAGTAGAAGCAACGGGTACATACTCTACTTTTATGCCATTATCCATTGATGATTCTTTTAGTACTCCTGCTACTGTTGTTGATCTAGATGGTGATCAGGATCTAGAGATGATCATGAGTGATGACAATGGTGATCTTCATGTATTTCACCATGATGGTTCATCAATGAATTCCTTTGAAACTAATGCAGAGATAAATGGAGGTGTGTCTATCGCTGACATGAATGGTGATGGGAGCATGGAACTCCTATTCACTGGAGATGATGAGCACTTACATGCCTGGGACCCGGTATTAGATACAGAGCCAATGGGTTGGCCAATAGATTTGGGCTCACCTGGGATGAATGAAGCTATTACCATGGATATGGATAATGATGGTGATCTTGAGGTGATATGTGTTTCAGATTTTAATATGGTACATGTCTACCATCATGATGGTACCTCGTATGAGAATTTTCCATATGTCTCACAAGATAGCATTTATTCGACACCTGCGATCGGTGATCTAGATAATGATGGTGATTTTGAATTGATAGTAGGGACCTTATCAGACCTGAGAGTAATAGATATTGCGCAGGATCTAGGAGATAAGTATTCATGGTCTACCTATCGTGGGAATCATCACAGAGATGGTTATTTTGATGTCACTCTTGCTTCCACATCTTCCAATGGCATTATGATGCCAACAGAATATGCTTTAGATAATAACTATCCAAATCCCTTTAATCCTGTCACTCGATTGACCTACAGTTTGCCTAAGGATTCAAAAGTGAAGATCACTATCCATAACATAAATGGAAGGGTCGTTAAGACCTTGATGGATGATTGGCAAGCCGCTGGCAAGAGATCTGTCATCTGGAATGCAAAGAATGAGGCAGGTTTTCCTGTAGCCACAGGCCTATACTTTTACAGAATGGAATCCGGAAACTTTCAAAACACCAAGAAGATGATATTGCTAAAATAATCATGAGAATTTCCATGCAGATATTGAGATATTTTTTTCAGACCATCATTTGTTATGGGGTCTTGTCCGCTCAGGAATTACCCCATGGAAAACCAAACTTCTTTCAAATGAAAGAAAATCCTCAAATAAAAGAGTTCACACTAGTTACAGGGGCAATAATACCTCAGTATGTCATTGACGAGATCGAACCGGTCAAACACTTATCATATGATATTTACCATTTGAGGATCAAAACTGACAGGGATGACCCAGTACGTTTTGAACTTATTCCAGAGAACTTTAGTGATGGGATGGAACTCTTCTTCATCGACTTAGAGATAAATGGTTGGGTAGGGCCTTATTCAAAAGCGGCAATGAGGGCCAATGACCAAATGGTCTCTGGTGGGCTGAACTCAAAGAACATATTGATAGAGGTGTCTGTCCCTCAAAGTAGTGAGATGAGATTCCCTGTTAGCAGTATGGTCATTCCGAGAGGTAAACCTGATAATTTTGATGAGATCATGAGGCAAAGCAGGAAAAGAAAGAACTTATCAGTACCCCATGAGATCAAGGAAAATGGACCAGGAGACCCTGAGTCCAATGGCGTGCGAAATCATCGAGATCATTTTAGGAATATTCTGATATGTGGTTATTGGCCTCCAACAAATGAGATGGTACGTCCATTCAGCACCAATGAAGAATTGAACCCTGATGGATGGATAGGAGATAATTGGGAGGAGAGGGGATATGATGTACACTCATATTTTCCCACATTTGATCCTCCTGATTGTGAAGTTTGTGGACAAGGAGAAGGAGACCTTGAGGTCGATTATCAGGATACCTCGGAGGATTGGTGGAATATAGTGGACAGCATAAACCCCATTGCGATCATTACTTTCAGTAGAGGAGGCATAGACTATAGATGGGAATTAGAGTGGATGACCACAAACTGGGAGGCGTCTCAGTGGATCGAAGATTTTGAGGAACCACTCCTTCCCACACCAAGCCCTCCAGATTCGACATGGCCCTACAATGCACCTCGTTATTCCTCCTTGCCCATGGATTCAATTGAAGCAGCCATGAACCTATCGGGACTAAATCTATATCCAGTGATCGATTATACGTTTGGGACAGGAAACTATCTTTCAGAATATTTGGGATACCATGGGGTCTGGTATAAGGCACAAATGGACTCCTTGAACCAGATCGATCGTTCCTGCCATCTAGCGGGTCACATACATGTAGGTGGCCTTGCAGATTGGGATGAGGCAATTGAGGCTGTCAATATCACATTGAGAGAGGTGATCGAGGTCCTTGATGAGGAACAGGTTGCAATGGGTGATGTGAACTTTGATGGGTCTGTCTCCATCTTGGACCTTTATTTCATAATATCATACTTGATGCAAGAGATCGAATTTGATTATAATACAATGCTGATCGCTGATGTTACCTATGACCAAATGATCGATGTGTTCGACATACTTCAATTATCTGATGTCCTATCAAATTCACAGCAATGATAAAGTAATCATTGGTAAAGACCCTCACTACCAGTAGGGATCATTTAGACGCATGACACTTAAATTTTATTCCATGATCCAGCGTATTATTCCATTTATCTTTATTTTGTCAAGTGTGTTCTGTCAATCTAGGGTAGAGTTTGATAGGTTAATAAGATCTGAGGGCGTTTGGTATCTCCAAGGATCAATTAAGCCATTCTCAGGGGTTGCTTATGTACTTTCAAAGAATTCTCGAAAAAAGACCCAGGAAAGTAAATATTTTAAGGGACAACTCCATGGTGCACACACGGAGTGGTGGGAGAATGGAAAGAGAAAGAGACATGGTAGATATAATTCAGGAAAGCGTCATGGAAGGTGGGTCGAATACCATGAAAATGGAAACATCATGTCTGATGAAAATTATAAGCAGGGGATTAAAGATGGCCCATCAACCGAGTGGCATGATGATGGTATTAAGCATTCAAAGGGAGAATATGTAAACGGAGAACGAATAGGACCTTGGCAGTACTGGGATAAGAATGGAAGACCAATTCAGTACGCATGCATAAAAACGAGGTTTGGTGAGATAATCATTGACCTCTTCTATGATGAAGCACCAATGCATGTGGAAAACTTCAAAGGTCATGTTAGATCTGGATATTATGACGGCACAACCTTTCATCGAGTCATACCTGATTTTGTCATCCAGGGTGGGGACCCAAATAGTGTGTCGACAAATCGAAAGACACATGGCAAAGGTGGTGAGGCTTCCTCCTTTTTTGGCATTGGTGATAGAAGGGATCCTTCATCATGGAGAGTTCCTGCTGAATTCAATGACATGCGGCATGAGAGAGGTATTGTATCGATGGCCCGTGGTCCGGAAAGGGACAGCGCTGGAAGTCAATTTTTCATATGTGTCAAAGACTCTCCGAATCTTGATGAGAGATACACTATCTTTGCAAAAGTATTGGAGGGAATGAAGATCGTAGATCAGATCGTTAATACCCCTGTTGACAATAGAGATAATCCCATTGACAGGATAGAGATGGAGATCTATATCTGTAACTGATATTACATGCTTTTATTCTTTTAGCTGGTAGGCTGATGCTATTCATTTCCATTCGAGATATCAAGAGTGAAGAATAATGGTAGCCACTCCAACCAGAATGAAAATAATCAATGATCGTGAAAATGGCATGAATGTTATTGACTCATCCATGCATGAAAGAACCTAGTTTACAATTTGATCCCAAAATAAGTTAGAGTAAAGATCGTTAGACCATAACAACTAATTGTTATAATAATTGAGATTAGAAGACTAGAGTAAAAACTGATACCATAATTGATTAAGATAGGGAATGAAATAAATAGTGCCATGGATGGCACTACCATCCAGAGGATACTATTGGAAAGGGCTTTAACTTTTTCGACATCACTGGTGTCAATGTAAAGCCATATCATTGATAAAACAGAAATAAGAGGAATGGATGCGATGAGTCCACCAATGAAGGTATTCTTTTTTGCGATCTCTGATACAACTACGATGACACCTGAAGAGATAAGTACTTTAATAATGTTCTGTAACATCCTTATTCCAGTTATGTCATTCTATGGGAATAACTTTTTTATCTGTACCACGCCATTTTTGATGCATAGGTCAATTGTACGCTGTAGTTCTAATCCACTATACCAATAAGAATTGGACCACACCATGTCTCCTGAATCTTGATCGATCATTTTCAACATTACCCCTACCTTACTTTGGGTATATTCAACTCTATTGCCCTGCCTTACTTTGCCGGCATGTGTTGTCGTTGTTGAGGTTTGTGATTGTGATTTTTCTTTTTCTTCATCCTGGTCTGATGATTGTTGTACTACAGTTTTTGTATAGCCACGATCTTCATGGCGGTAAGGTACCACAATCATTTCAGAATCCGTGAACTCAGTGATAATGCAAGAGAGTTCCAATGAGAGTTTTCCACTACTAATTTCAACTTCAAATAAATTGTCATTCGATTCATTGACAGAGTAACCATATTTTAAAAAGTTATGAGTTATCCTATTTAATACCATCTCACCTGAACCTAGCATGCTTGAATGATCGCTGATTTTATTGACCTGTAATATCCCTACACCACTAAAATCATATTTTGATTGCACTGCGGGATTTTCTGATCCTGACCAACATGAAAACAATAGGAGTAAGGCTATTGAATTTATTTTTTTAATCATTCTTCAGATAAACTTCGTATATGTATTTTGGCCTGTCTTTTAACCTTTTTATCCTTGGAATATTTTACGCATTCTTTCCACGATTCAAGTGCATCTTCAGGCTCATCCAGTGCTTCATGTAATAGTGCTTTCAATTGGTGTACATCTGGGTTGGTTGGCTCTTGCTTTTGAGCTTCGCTTACATGTATCAAAGCTTCTTCAAACATACCCGCATTTAATGCTGCAGATGCTTTTAATAGTGAATCAGAACTATCTGCATATAAAACCCCAATAAAAATAATTACGTTCAATATTTTCATGCTGGATCTACCTCTTTGGATAATAGTACAATCGCTCTTAACACATCTCTACGACTTATTTGGCCTACAAGTTTTTCCCCTTCAATTACTGGAAATCTCCTAAACCTCGAACTCATGAATTTATCGACAACGTCAGAGAGGGTATCATGTATATTAACAGTGGTGATATTTTTTGACATGTATTCTTCTACAAGGCCTCCTAGATTATTATAGTAAGAGGATTCAAATAATGTTCTCATGCAATCTTTTTCTGAAAGAATACCAACTAGTGATCCTTTATCATCCAAAACAGGTGCTCCTGAGATCTTATTGTTGAGGAAAGATTCCATTGCAGTTTCAATAGGTGTATCCAATTGAAAGGTTATTAGTTCTCTTGTCATGAATGTTTCTATTGTATAATTAATATTCATATCATACTCCCAAAATAGAATTAACCAAAGTTATGTCTTAGGGACTCTAAAAACAAATAACGGCATATGAATAGTTGGTCAATTATTCAAACAGAGATGATTCATTATCTAAGAGCATTTGAGCTCTTTTTTGATAAAATAAATTATCTGTCATCACTTCTGGATGTTTTGTCAGATTAGTATTTAATACCTCATTTAAAATTTGGTGAAATTGTTCCCGGTTACCTGCTTTTTGATGATAGAACTCAGCCATCAAAACCTTATTACCCAAGTATTGCGGGTTTCCCTTTATTGCTTGATTAAAATAAGAATATGATTGAGATATATCTAAACCAGGAATACGAGTATATAGTATTCCAAAAAATCGGTAGGGGCCACTGTAATGAAAACCTGGATCTATGGCGAGTACTCGGTGCATGATTACTTCCATTAACTCGCGATTATTTAATCTTTCAATTACAGGTCGATTATTCAAGTAGTGAGTGAGATTAATTCCCCACCAATACAATCCTGGTAGAATAGATTCTGGTGCATCAGTTAATGCAGATAATAATTTAAAAGTGCTATCACCCTTTGCCTGATCATGTATAATTATAAAATCTGGATGACTCAGTACTGCTTTTTTACATATTTCCTTTCCCTCAAAGAATAATTTAGAGATTGCAACAGGGTCTTTTTCCAAAAAGTTGGCTTGGGTAAATTTTATTTTTCCTAGTAGAATAGCACTCTCAAGATCGTTAGGGTTATTCTTAAGAACCTTAATAATTAGATCTTCTGCTTTATCTAAGGCTGTTGGTTCTATTCGTTGATCCCAATAAGATTTTCCTTTAGAAAATAATTGTTCCTTTTCTTTGACATCCTCTTTGATCTCAATATCACTCCCTGCACAGTTCAAGTGCAATTGAATTATGATAACCAATAAGATGGTAATTTTTTGTTTCAAGTATGAAATCATTCTAAACATTATATTTTACGATATGAAATTAAAGGATATAGAGTATATTGGAAAAGGTCATTGAATTAAAAACAATGGAGCCCACTAGTTTGTTGGGGGTTGGAGATGAGAATGTGAAGCTTATTGAAGAGTCAATTCCTGCCAAGATCATTGCGCGAGGCGAAACAATTAAGATCAGAGGTCAAGAGATAGATGTAAGGCGTGCACATGAGGTTCTGCATGAAATGATGCAAACATTAAGTTCAAAGGGAGATCTGACGGTTAGGGATGTTCAAAAACTTATTACACTCTCAAAATCAGACCCTATTAGTGCCGTGGAAGGTAGTGCTGTTCCAGATTCTGTTATCTATTTTGGGAAAAAAGGTGCTGTTAGCCCAAAGACAGAAGGCCAACAAAGATATTTGAGAACTGTCAATAAAAATGATGTGGTCTTCAGTATTGGCCCTGCAGGAACAGGAAAGACATTCCTTGCAGTGGCCTTTGCCTTGGCTGCTTTAGATGCTCATGAGGTAGACCGTATTATTTTGTGTAGACCTGCTGTAGAAGCTGGTGAGAGTTTAGGTTTTCTCCCTGGAGATCTTCAGGATAAGGTTGATCCATATCTTGCTCCTCTTTATGATTCACTACATACCCTTTATTCAGAGGCTAGGTTAACTAAATTATTAGAAAATAAAGTTATTGAAGTTGCTCCGCTAGCATATATGAGAGGTAGAACATTAGATAGTTCATACATGATCTTGGACGAGGCACAAAATGCTACTGCACTTCAAATGAAAATGTTTCTTACAAGACTTGGAGTTGGATCTAAAGCAATCATTACAGGTGATGTTACACAGATAGATCTTCAAAATCGCCTTGATTCTGGGTTATTACAAGTGTCTGGAATTCTTAAAAATGTCGATGGAATTGGATTTGTTGAACTAGATAAAAGAGATGTTGTTCGCCATCCATTGGTCATGAAAATTATTCAGGCCTATGATAAAGAATAATTCTAATAACCGTTTTTAATTAAAATCTTCATTTTTTATATTTTCAATATAAAATAAAAATATTCCCTAATTTCGCGGCTACATTTTATATGTTTTTCAATTAGAAATTATGCAGCGAAAATCAGTAATAGTTGCGGCAAAACGTACTCCTATTGGGGCATTCCAAGGACAGTTCTCGTCCTTGTCTGCTTCTGACTTGGGATCCTATGTGATCAAACAGATATTAATTGATGCACAAGTGAAACCAAATTTGATAGATGAGGTCATTTTGGGCAATGTTCTTTCAGCAGGTCAAGGACAGGCACCAGCAAGACAAGCCACAATTAAAAGTGGTTGTCCTGATTCTGTTGAATCTTTGACCATTAATAAAATGTGTGGCTCTGGTCTCAAAGCGGTGATGTTGGCCGATCAAGCAATAAGGTGTGGTGATGCTGATATTATAGTTGCAGGGGGTATGGAAAGCATGACCAATGCACCCTATCTTCTACAACATGCAAGATCTGGCCAAAGATTGGGGCATGGGAAGTTAGTTGATAGTATGGTCCATGATGGATTATGGGATGCCTATAGTAACCAGCATATGGGTAATTGTGCTGAAATGTTGGCAAAGGATCGAAATTATTCTCGCGAAGAACAAGATGAATACGCTATTGAATCCTACAATAGGGCAATATCAGCGAAGGAGAGAGGAATATTCAAGACAGAAATTGTATCCATTGAATTGAAAGACAGAAAAAAAAATACCCGTGTCATAGCGCATGATGAAGAACCAGAGAGAGTTCGTTATGATAAGATATCAAATCTAAGGCCAGCATTTGAAAGTAATGGAACGATCACGGCAGCCAATGCTTCAAAATTGAATGATGGTGCAGCTGCATTACTCATAATGAGTGATCAAAAGGCCAAAGAATTAAACATTGATCCCCTGGCTACGATCTTAGGGCATGCTTCAGCAGCCCATGAGCCAGAATGGTTTACAACTGCACCAGGTAAGGCAATTGAAAAATTATTAGGGAAAATGGACCTAACTGCTAATGATATTGATCTTTGGGAAATAAATGAGGCTTTTTCTGTTGTTACCATGGCTGCGATGCAAGATTTTAACATTGATCATGGCAAGGTGAATATTCATGGAGGTGCTGTTGCAATGGGACACCCAATTGGTGCTTCTGGAGCTAGGATCCTAACTACTTTGATCAATGGTTTGGAGCAGACAAAATCAACATTAGGACTTGCAACGCTTTGCATTGGTGGTGGTGAGGCATCAGCAATGGTGGTAGAAAGAAATGATTGATTTTAGCCTTTCACCTGAGCAAGAGCTAATAAAGGAAACAGCGAAGGATTTTGCCAATACTCATTTGCTGCCAGGAGTCATGGAGCGTGATGAAAACCAAAAGTTTCCCAAAGATGAGATAAAAAAAATGGGAGAGCTTGGTTTCATGGGAATGATGATCCCTGAAAAATGGGGTGGTTCAGGATTTGATACCGTTTCATATGTGATCGCCATTGAAGAGATAGCAGCAGTAGAACTTGCAACTTCAACCGTAATGTCTGTTAATAATTCCTTGGTATGCCAAGTCTTGTTGGACTGGGGTAATGATGCCCAAAAAAATGATTTCTTAGTGCCACTTGCATCAGGAGAAAAATTAGGAGCCTATAGTTTAAGTGAACCTCAATCAGGCTCTGATGCAAGTAACATGAGGACCTTTGCAGAGAAAGATGGTAATAATTATGTGGTTAATGGTACAAAGAATTGGGTGACAAGTGGGCAAAGTAGTGACATTATCATTTTCTTTTGCTTGACTGATAAAGATGCTGGATCCAAAGGAATATCTGCATTTATTGTTGAAAAAGGAACCCCCGGTCTCAAGGTTGGAAAAAAGGAAAATAAATTAGGGTTGAGAGCTTCAGATACCTGTGAACTTTATTTTGATAATTGTAAAATATCTAAAGAAAACCTCATTGGAGATGAGGGTGAAGGTTTCTCGATCGCAATGAAAGCATTAGGTGGTGGTCGCATAGGTATTGCTGCACAATCGATAGGTTTGGCGCGTTCTGCTCTAGAGAAGGCATTGAATTATTCCAAGGAAAGGAAACAATTTGGTAAACCAATTGGTAACTTTGGAGCAATCCAAAATAAACTTGCTGACATGGCAACAAATATTGATGGAGCACGACTATTGGTCTGGAAGGCCTCAGTGTTGAAGGATCAAGGAAAAGATTATGCCAAGGAAAGTTCCATGGCGAAACTACTTGCTTCTTCTACAGCCATGTCTGCTGCATCTGAATGTGTACAGATCCATGGAGGCTATGGTTACATGCAGGAATATGGTGTTGAAAGATTAATGCGTGATGCAAAGATAACTGAGATATATGAGGGCACATCTGAGATACAACGTTTGGTTATTGGTAGAGAATTATTAAAATGAATTTAACTAAAGCAAATATTGAATGGGAAACACTAGGTTTTGATGCTGTAGAGACACGCAGCATGTTTATGGCAAAATGTTCAATAGATGGGAAATGGTCTGGTGGGTCACTAATACCATATGGGAATATTGAACTTTCTCCTGCTGCTGGTGTCTTGAACTATGGGCAAGGGGTCTTTGAAGGGACAAAGGCATTCCATACCAGTAAAGATAATATTGTATTGTTTAGAATAGATCGTAATGCTAGCAGAATGGCATGGTCTACAAAACGGCTGTGTATCCCGCAGATGGATACTGAATTTTTCAAGAATGCGGTCATGGAAACTGTGAAAGATAATTTAGATTATGTTCCTCCATATGGTAAGGGCAGCATGTACATACGACCAATTGTATGGGGTACGGCTCCAGCATTGGGTGTCAGAGCGGTCTCTGAATATACTTTCATGGTCTTTGTATCCCCTGTTGGTTCTTATTTTAAGGGAGGGGTCAAGCCTTTGAACCTAAAGATCGAAACAGAGTATCATCGCGCTGCGCCCAGAGGAATCGGTAATGCTAAGGCAATTGGCAATTATTCAGCATCTTTGTACCCACTGACCATGGCAAAAAAACAAGGTTTTGATGAGGTCATTTACTTAGATGCCATAGATGGAGAGAAGATAGAGGAACTTGGATCAGCAAATTTATTCATATGTAAAGATGGTGTTATAAAAACACCAAAATTGAGTGGCTCCATATTGGATGGTGTTACAAGAGACTCAGTATGTAGGATAGCATCAGACATTTTAGGCATTGAAGTAGAGCAGACCGATGTATATCTAAAGGATCTGTTGGAGGCTGATGAGGTTTTTTGTACAGGAACTGCAGTCATAGTTACCCCTGTTGGCAAGATCACATACATGGATCAAGTTTATGAATTCTCTAACGGAGGCATTGGCCCAATAGCGAATAAATGCAAGGAAACTCTAACTGCACTCCAGCGGGAAGAGATAGATGATCCTTTTGATTGGCTTCATCTTGTGGCTAGGTAAGTTTAGGTGGTCGACATGATATCTGTTTTTGAAAGCATGGATAATAGAGGACATGAGGAAGTTGTTTTTTGTCATGATAAAGAAACTGGCTTAAAAGCTATTATCGCAGTACATAACACAAATATTGGGCCTGCTCTAGGTGGTTGCAGAATGTGGAATTATGATTCAGAGGCAGATGCTTTAAAGGATGTATTGAGATTGTCTAGAGGCATGAGCTATAAGGCTGCAATAGCAGGCTTGAATCTCGGTGGTGGGAAGGCCGTTATTATTGGTGATTCAAAAAAAGATAAGAATGAAATATTATTTCGTTCATTTGGTAGATTTGTACAAGGTCTCGCAGGTAGATACATTACAGCCGAAGATGTTGGTACCAGCGTTAAGGATATGGAGTGGGTCAGAATGGAGACGCGATATGTCACGGGAATTTCTCGTGCTCTAGGTGGTAGTGGTGACCCATCACCAGTAACCGCATTGGGTACCTGTTCTGGGATCAAGGCAACAGTTAAAAAGCAACTAGGAAAAGATTCGTTGTATGGTCTTAAGGTTGGAGTCCAGGGCCTTGGACATGTTGGATATCATTTATGTAGATATTTATATAGAGAAGGTGCAAAACTATATGTCACAGATATTCATGAGGAAAACACAAAGCGGGTAGTAGATGAATTTGGTGCAAAAGTGATTCATTTGGATGACATATATGGAGCAGAGATTGATATCTATGCTCCCTGTGCACTAGGAGCCACATTAAATGATGATACGATCCCAAAACTCAAATGTTCGATTGTTGCAGGTGCGGCCAACAACCAACTGAAGAAAGAGGATGTTCATGCACAGATGTTAAAGGATAGAGGCATTCTTTATGCCCCTGATTATGCAATTAATGCAGGAGGACTCATCAATGTTGCCAACGAGATAGAAGGCTACAATCGAGAACGTGCATTTACGCAGGCTGAGGAAGGTATTTACGATACTTTGATGGCAATATATGAGAAGTCTGAAGAGGATAATGTTACCACTCACATGGCTGCCTCAAGGGTTGCCAAAAAGAGAATATCAGATGTTTCTAAACTGAAAGATGTCTATCTACCAAAGAAGAATGTCATGGGCAAACGAGATAATGTCTAACCTTCATCCAAGGAGGAATGCAAGAGAAGGAGTGCTAGAGGCTTTGTTTGCTCAACAATTCTCTGAGGAAAAACCAGAAATGGTTCTTGATCGCATTCTAGAGTCCAATCCCAATCGGAGGAATAATTCCGATTTTATTCATTTGCTCTTTTTTTGTGTAATGGAAAATGTCAATTGGGCTGATGATTTAATTCGGTCGCATCTACAAAATTGGGAGTTTGATCGCGTGGCACAAGTTGATCGTTTATTACTTAGAATGGGTATTTGTGAAATATTTTTCATCGATGAGATTCCACCAAAAGTGTCCATAAGTGAGATGGTAGAAATATCAAAGGTCTATAGTACGGATGAGAGTCCAAATTTCATTAATGGTATTCTTGACGCTGTATATAAGGATTATCAAGAAAAGGAAATGAATTAGATAGAATTATGGTACTAGCAAAATTATTTGGTACAAAATCAGACCGAGAGGTCAAAAAACTTACTCCAACGATCGATAGAATAAATCAATTATATGAATCATTGTCTTCAAAGACGGATGAGGATTTTGTAAAGAGGACCTCAGAGTTGAAAGAATTTGTGATGAATGCTCGCAGAGAAAAAGAGGATTCGTTGCCAGAGACCATGGATAAGCAACAACGCAGTGCCGAAGTGCTGAAAGCCGAGCAAGGCGCCCTTGGATTGATAATGGAAGAAGCATTTGCCATGGTAAAGGAGACCAGTCGTAGGATGTGCGGCTCATCTTGGCGCGTGTCTGGCCAGGAGATAACCTGGGAAATGATCCCCTATGATGTACAACTATTAGGTGCAATAACCTTACATGATGGGAAGGTAGCTGAGATGAAGACTGGCGAGGGTAAGACATTGGTCGCAACAATGCCTATATATCTTAATGCGCTTACAGGAAGAGGGGTTCATGTGATCACCGTTAATGATTACCTTGCTCAAAGAGACGCGGAATGGATGGGTGAGGTATATAAACGATTAGGTCTGAGTGTCGGATTCATCCTTAATTCAATGGATAATGTTCAGCGTCGGGAAATGTATGAACGTGACATAACCTATGGTACAAATAATGAATTTGGATTTGATTATCTCAGAGATAACATGGCATTGCAAAAGGATGAGAAGGTCCAAAGGGGACATGCATTTGCGGTAGTCGATGAAGTTGATAGTGTTCTGATCGATGAGGCTCGTACCCCACTTATTATTTCTGGTGCAGTCGATGCGCCTGTTGATGAGACCTTTACTACACTAAAACCTGGTGTCCAAGAATTGGTGAAAAGGCAATCCTCTCTTGTATCTGACCTAGTACGTGAAGCACAAAAATTTCTAGATGATGGTGATGAGGATAATGCTGGTCTAAAATTATTACAGGCACAACGTGGAATGCCAAAGAATCGAAGAGTGATGAAGATCTTTCAAGAGCCTGGAATGCTAAAGTTATCGCAAGACATAGAATCTATTTATACCCGAGACAAGAAGATGCATGAAGTAGATGATGATCTATACTTTGCTGTGGATGAGAAAAGCCACGTAATGGATATTACTGAAAAAGGTAGAACGCTTCTTTCTCCCGATGACCCAGAAACTTTTATAATTCCAGACATGGGAGAATTATTATTGGAAATAGATGAACGTGATGACCTCAGTCCTGTTGAAAAAGAGCAGGAAAAGGAAAAGGCTCATCAACTTCATGCAGAACGTAGCGGCACGATTCATAACTTTAATCAATTACTTAGAGCCTTTACATTATATGAAAAAGATGTGGAATATGTCCTGCAGGATGGTAAGGTCATGATCGTAGATGAGTTTACGGGACGTGTGCTTCCAGGAAGGCGATATTCAGATGGATTACATCAGGCCCTTGAAGCCAAAGAGAATGTTCGAATAGAAAGAGAAACACAGACACTTGCGACCATCACGATTCAGAACTATTTCCGTTTATATGACAAACTATCAGGCATGACGGGTACTGCGGAGACCGAGGCAGAGGAATTAGGCTCAATATATGGCCTTGATGTCACAGTAATGCCAACGCATAGGCCCATATCAAGAGATGATAGAGAGGATCTTGTATACAAGACCAAAAGAGAGAAATATAACGCTGCGATTGATGAGATCACTGAATGCCATCATAAGGGGCAACCTACACTGGTCGGTACAATATCTGTTGAAGTATCTGAACTTCTTTCGCGAATGTTAAAGAGAAAGAACATTCCTCATAATGTTCTGAATGCAAAGCAGCATAAGAGTGAGGCAGAGGTAGTCGCTCGTGCTGGGCAGAATGGTGCAGTTACCATTGCTACAAATATGGCGGGAAGAGGAACAGACATCAAACTTGGAGAAGGCATCAAAGAATTGGGAGGCCTTCATATCATTGGAACAGAGAGGCATGAGTCTAGGCGCATTGATCTACAGTTACGTGGTCGTAGCGGCCGCCAGGGTGATAGTGGGTCTTCGAGGTTTTATTTGTCTCTTGAAGATGATCTAATGCGGCTTTTTAGTTCTGACAAGGTGGCTGCGATCATGGATCGCATGGGTATTGAAGAAGGTGAGGTCATCTCAGCTAAAATGGTGACCAGAGCAATATCCAATGCTCAGAAAAAGGTAGAGGTTCGCAATTTTGGTATTAGGAAACATTTATTGGAGTATGATGATGTCATGAACCAACAGCGTCAAGTTGTTTACGACATAAGGAATCAAGCGCTTGCAGGAGATAACATGCAAGAGACAGTTTTTCACATATTGGATGATTTCATACTTGACGAGGTTGAATTACAATCAGATGCAGGCACTGTGGAGTACTGGGATTGGGATCATTTGAAACAAAGGTTCGCATCTCACATAATGGTAGATGCTTCACTAGAAAAGATCCATGATGTCATGGGCGAAAGTGACCCCACTGGAGAAGAGGTAGGAGACTGGGTCTTAGACCAAGCAAAAGGTGTATATAAGGCACGTGAATCTCTTGTACCCGAAGATGTGATCCGAGAGTTCGAACGATTTGTCATTTTAAGGACCATTGATGAAAAATGGAAGGACCATCTGTATGCCATGGATCAATTACGAGAGGGTATCAATCTTAGAGCCTATGGACAGAAAAATCCATTATTGGAGTATAAATCAGAAGGGTTCAAGATGTTCCAAGAAATGATGGCAGACATGAATTCCGTTACAATTCAGCGTTTGTTTCGGACCCAGATACAGGGCATGGGGCAACAGCCATCGCAATCAAATCCGTCCGTAAGAAATGTACAAACATCTCATCAGGAAACTACTGGCATGGGATTTCAAGGACAGGCGCAACCTGAACAAGGTAACCGCCCACAGCAAATCCGTACGCCTATAAAGATAGAACAAAAAGTAGGTAGGAATGCAAAGATCATGGTTCGTGGCCCAAATGGAGATGAGATTGAAATAAAAAATAAAAAACTGCAGAGTTATCTCAACAAAGGATATACACAGGTTTAACATGAAATCAAATGACCGTTTCCAAACTAGAGCCATCCATATTGGTAATAAACCAGACAAGGAGACAGGAGCAGTTGCTCCCCCCATTCATCTTACTTCAACCTTTGAGCAGGAAGCAGTTGGAGTGGATAAGGGTTTTGATTATTCTCGTGGTGGCAATCCTACCCGTCAGCGATTAGAAGAAAATCTCGCGACGCTGGAGAATGGCGAGTATGGCCTTGCTTTCGCTAGTGGAATGGCTGCAACAACCGCACTTTTCCAAACTCTATCAGCAGGTGATCATGTGATCATAGGACGCAATGTTTATGGAGGAACATACAGGATGTCGGTCAAGGTGCTTTCCAACCACGGAATTGAATTTGAGTTTGTGGACACCCGGTCAATGGAACTGATTGAGAAAGCTATTAGGCCAGAGACAACATTGATATTTGTTGAATCGCCCACAAATCCATTACTTGAACTATGTGACATAGCAAAGACAGCTGAAATTTGCAAAGAGCATGATGTCCTTCTGGCTGTAGATAATACATTCATGAGTTCCTATGGCCAAAACCCTCTTTCCTTAGGTGCCGATGTTGTCATGCATAGTGCTACAAAATTCATTGGTGGTCATAGCGACCTATTGGCTGGGGCATTGGTCACAAACAACTCAACTCTGGCTGAAAAATTATATTTTGTGCAGAAATCTGGTGGTGCTGTTCCAAGTCCTTTTGATTGTTGGTTGATGTTGCGAAGCACAAAGACAATGGCCTTGAGGGTTCAGAGACAATCAGATAATGCAATGGAAATAGCCACAAAACTTGAAAGTTCTGGCATTGTTGAATCGGTGATCTACCCAGGTCTTGAAAGCCATCCACAGCATGATCTTGCCTTAAAACAACAGGCTAATCCTGATGGCCAACCTATTTTTGGTTCCATGCTATCCCTGAAATGTGGGAATATCAAAAGACGTGATGTATTTTTATCTAAATTAAGATTATTCTCTCTGGCAGAAAGTTTGGGCGGAGTTGAGAGTTTGGTGTGTGCTCCATATGACATGACCCATGCTGCTGTTCCAGAAGTCACAAAAGAAGGCATGGGGTTGACCAAGGACCTTATCCGTTTATCAATTGGCATTGAGCATGTAGAAGATCTATACAATGATATCATAACAGCGCTTAAAGAATAATTTATGAGTGAATTATCGGTAGAAAATCGTTATTTTATATAAATACAATTGGCTTCATAAACATTGTAGAAGAGATTTACAGTTTTACTAATTATTTTAATATATCATGTTTGATATTGCCGGAGGAAAAAAAATGGCGTTTATGAGAAAATATTTTTCTCTTTGGATCATGTCCATAATTGCTAATAGCATAGCATTTTCTAATGTGACCGTTTCGATAGGAGATGTGCAAGTAGGTGGCTATACCGAAGATATTGTAGTGCCCGTAACGTTGGCCAACCCGGATAATGCAGTTGGTGGATTTCAATTTGACCTCATTGCACTACCTACTATCATTACTCTATCAGGGACAAGTCCCGTGGATGTGGATAATTTTAGTGCAGATTATAATAATTTTGATGATGGTTCAGGAAGGATCGTTTTTTACAGTAATGGAGGAGATGAGATCTCTGCTGGTGGAGATGAAGTTGTCTTGAACTTGCATTATGATGGTTCAGACATATTATCCGCTGTAATTGACCTTGAGGCCTTTGATCTCACGGTAAGTGATGGAGATGGTAATTTGATAGATGGTGATCTGGTCAATGGTTCAATAACCATAGGGGACGTTATTATTTTAAGTGCTTCAACGGATACTGGAGATGTATCAGAACAAGTATATCTGGATATTGGTCTTGAGAATTCAGGCCAAGTAGGAGGTCTTCAATTTGATATTTCAGATACACCAAATTATCTAGATGTAACAGGTTTTACCACAACCGATCGATCCATTGGTTTTACCATTGATTTCAATGAACTGGATAATGGTGACACAAGAGTGATCATGTACAGTGCTGATAATCAAAACATTGAAACTGGTTCAGGCCCCATTGCGAACATGGAGATGGTTGTCCATGAAAATGCATATAACTCCAATGTAGGTGTTAATTTTTCAAATGTTACGGTTACAGATGGCATTGGAGGCACCTATTGGGTTGCTGGAGCAGACTCGGGCACTGTAACGGTCAGTCCTGGTTATATTGAAGAGCCACATAACTTACAGGCTCAGGATGGAATGGATGCACAGGTGCTGTTGAGTTGGGACCCGCCCTATGGACCAATTCCAGAGGATTTTACTGAAGATTTTGAGGAGGGTGTCGTACCTGAGAATTGGACATTGACCACAAATTCTGCGCAGGGTTGGTTTATTACTCAAGATGGATCCAGTGGATTCTGGAGCATTCCATCACATACATGGTACATGTGTTCGAATGATGACATGGCAGATGATGATGGCTCCATGGACTACATGGTCGCACCATCATTGAATGTCAGTGGTGCTGAGAACATTACGCTTAACTTTGCTTCATACTTTGATGGAGCCTATAGCCAAACAGCACACATCGCAGTGAGCACAGATGGTACAAACTTTACAGAGGTCTACTCATTGGATCCTGCATCTGAGTGGGTGACTGAGACAGTTGACCTCTCGGAACACGCAGGTGTGCCAAACCTTTATATTGCCTTTCATTCAAATGATAATGGTTTTTGGGCATCTGGATGGGCTGTGGATGATGTATTTGTTACTTTTGCTGCAAGAGAAATTGGACGCAATGTTCACTATGAATTGACCGAACTAGGAGAGTGGGCATTGTCGACACCAAAAGAAGAGGTCATGGATCAATTCCCTGGTGGAATACCACATGAATTAAAAGTGGATATTTCAAACCCCATCCATACTGACATGAGGCCTGTGGAGTTGGATGCTTTCAAAATATATCGATCACTTAGCAGTACATCTGATTTTGAGGAGATCGCTGAGGTTGGTGGTGACGTTACAACTTACCTCGATGAGGATGTTGTGAATAGTACCACGTATTATTATTACGTTACGGCCATATATCCAGATGGGTCAGAGTCAGGTCCAACATCAACCATAACAGCAACACCTGTTGAATGGGTTGAACTATGGTTTGATGATGGTGCATCTTTATCAGGACAAATGGATACTCTTGATTTTTACATAAATAATGAATCTAATCTTGGATTATTCTATTTTGAGATCATGGACTATCCTGATATCCTAAATAGTCTAAATATCATACCAACAGAAAGAACATCTGATTGGGCATTGGAAATAGCGGACCAAGGAGATGGAACGATCGCGATCACCGGTATTAGCGTTGGTACTGTCCTAGGACCTGGAGATGGCCCGGTATGCCGTGCTGTGCTTTACCCAACTGCAGAAGAGGAGGTAACGGTCAATCTTTCCTATACCTCTGGTACATCCATACAGGATGTAGGTTACGTTGATCTGAATTGGACAGCCGAAGGTGGTACTTATGATGTTGGAATTGAAACACAATATTTAAACCTATATGGTGGCTTTGGCAATAGTGGTTCACAGACTACAGGTTCAGTATTCCTAGAGAATACTCAGCCTGTCTATGCAATTCAATTTGACATCCTTGCCGATCCACCGTTCGTCAATGGTTTTGATCTCTCGTTCAATGAGATACTGGATCTTGAAGGTTGGTCAGTCTCTGGCACAGACCTTGGAATAGGCTACAGGGTTACGGCCTATGACAACTCACAGTCAAATCCCATAGAGCCTGGTGTAGGTCACTTGGTTGATATTGAATATGACATACTCGCAGGTATCCCTGATGGTACATTGATCGACATAACTGTCAGCGATGCGGTACTTGCAGATGTAAATAATCTTCCCATGGTCACGGTTGGAACTCCTCACACATTCTACGTTGGTCAGCCTCCTGTAGGTTGTACTATCGAGAACGTATCTGGCCAAATGACGCCTGGTGGAATTGGGACCTTTGAGATACACGTGGAAAATACGGAGACCGTGAACATATTGGAATTTGAGATCCTTGACATGCCTGACTACATGACCGTCACTAACATTACGCCGGTAGGGAGGTTTGAAGATGGTACAGTAGATGGAATATCTGGAGAGACCGAATTAGGTTCATTTTATTTTCTAGGTTATGATTTCGTGACATCGATTGAGCCAGACAGTGGTGCCATATTGGAAATTGAGGTAGAATTCAAC